>OOCW01000173.1_pt1 | contig 74160 bp, 68 predicted proteins | sample 1671201 | NCBI WGS metagenome assembly OOCW01 (sample SAMN06348132, study PRJEB24527) | human gut metagenome | biome: human gut; feature: ankylosing spondylitis patient; material: feces | host: Homo sapiens | place: China | collected 2015-10
AGAGTTCAAGCATTAAATGAAGGAAAACCAGAAAATATCGTTGAAAAAATGGTAATGGGAAGAATTCAAAAGTACTACAAAGAAGTTTGTCTTTTAGATCAAGCATGGGTTAAAGATGGAGATAAGTCAATATCTAAATTCTTAGAAGAAAAATCTAAAGAAGTTGGTTCTCCAATAACTGTTACAAGATACGCTAGATTCGAAAGAGGAGAAGGTATCGAAAAAGTTGAAGAAGACTTCGCTGCAGAAGTTGCTAAGACTATGGGTATGTAATATCAAGAGAACACTTTGGTGTTCTCTTTTTTTAAGGAAAAGAGTACATATATAGCAGGAGGGATTACAATGGCAAATATTGAATATAAGAGAGTAATGTTAAAGATATCAGGTGAAGCTTTATCAGGGGCAAATGGATTTGGATTTGACTTTGATGTAGTAGGAAGAATTGCAAGGGAAGTTAAGACTTTAGTAGATATGGATGTTGAAGTTGGCTTAGTTGTAGGTGGCGGAAACATATGGAGAGGTAGAACTGGTGAAGGTATGGACAGAACTACAGCAGACCATATGGGAATGTTAGCTACTTGTATAAATGCATTAGCACTTCAAGATGCTTTAGAAGGTATAGGAGTTAAAACAAGAGTACAAACTGCTATAGAAATGAAAGAAATAGCGGAACCTTTTATAAGAAGAAGAGCTGTTAGACATTTAGAAAAGGGAAGAGTTGTGATTTTTGGGGCTGGTTCAGGAAATCCATATTTCTCAACTGATACAGCTGCAGCGTTAAGAGCAGCTGAAATAGAAGCAGATGTAATTTTACTTGCTAAAAATGTTGATGGTGTATACGATAAAGATCCAAATAAGTTTGCAGATGCTAAAAAATATGATAAACTAACATATATGGAAGTAATTGAACAAGGGTTACAAGTAATGGATACAACAGCAACTACATTATGTATGGATAATAATATTCCAATATTAGTTTTTGGTATTAGTGAAGAAGGTAATATCAAAAAGGTAATGGAAGGAGAAAAGATAGGTACAATAGTATCTAAATAATAGGGAGGATTATATGATAAAAGAATTATTAAGTACAGCAGAATCAAAAATGCAAAAGACTATTTCTGTTTTAACTTCAGATTTAACAACATTAAAAGCTGGTAGAGCTAATCCAAAGATGCTTGATAGAATACAAGTAGAAGCATATGGTGGATTATGTCCAATCGAACAAGTTGGTAATATTTCTGCTCCAGAGCCAAGAATGTTAGTTATAACTCCTTGGGATAAGTCATTATTAAAGGATATAGAAAAAGCAATTTTAAAATCTGACCTAGGAATTAACCCATCTAACGATGGATCTATAATTAGATTATTAGTTCCTGAATTAACAGAGGAAACAAGAAAAAATCTTGTTAAGAATGTTAAAAAGTTAGGTGAAGATGCTAAAGTAGCAATTAGATCTATAAGAAGAGATGCTAATGAAAAGATTAAGGCATTAAAAAAGGATGGACATATTTCAGAAGATGAAGTTAAAAAAGGTGAAGAAGCTGTTCAAAAGAAAACAGATCAATTTGTTAAAGAAATAGATTCACTTGTTGTAGCTAAGGAAAAAGAGATTATGTCAATTTAAAACCTGCTATTTAGCAGGTTTTTTTCTTAATTGAAATTCTAAATTTTAACTAATGCGATAAAACTATAATTTACTGTGTTAAAGTTAGCTAGTTAATAATAAAAAAGAATTTATATTTTAAAATTAAAAAGTATTTTAATAATTAAGAAAAACTTTAGGATACGGGTTTTATATAAAGTAAATTGGAGGCAAGAAAGGAAATGTTTAATTTTTTTAAAGCTAGTAAGAATAATGAAGAATTAAATATAGAGTTAGATGAGAAAAATATTCCTCAACATGTAGCAATAATCATGGATGGAAATGGAAGATGGGCAAAGCAAAGAAACATGCCTAGAACTATGGGACATAAAGCAGGAGTTGAAACTATAAGAAGAATAGTAAAAGAAGCTGATAGATTAGGGATAAAATTTATCACCTTATATGCATTTTCAACTGAAAATTGGAAAAGACCAAAAGATGAAGTTAATGCTTTAATGAATTTATTAGTTCAGTATTTAAAAAGTGAAGTTGGAGAGCTACATAAAAATGGAGTTATATTACGAGTTTTAGGTGATATAAGTCAACTTCAAGAGGAATGTAGAAAAGAAATTGAAGATTCTATAGAGTTAACAAAAAATAATACAGGATTAGTATTAAATGTTGCCTTTAATTATGGGGGAAGAGATGAAATAGTAAGAGCTGTAAAAAATATAGTTACTGATATTGAAAATGGGAAGATAAATAAAGAAGATATTACAAAAGAAAGATTTTCTGATTATTTATATACAAATAATTGTCCAGATCCAGATTTAATAATAAGGCCTTCAGGTGAGCAAAGAATAAGTAATTTCTTGCTATGGCAATGTGCATACTCAGAATTTTGGTATTCAAATGTGAATTGGCCAGACTTTAGTGAAAAAGATTTGCAAAAGGCAATTTATGATTATCAAAATAGAGATAGAAGATATGGTGGAGTTTAGTTAGAGGAGGTTAAAGGATTGAAATTAAATAGTAGATATTTAGGAGCGCTTGTACTTGCTCCATTATTAATTTTTGTACTTTTAGGTGGGTTACCATTAAAATTATTTACTATAGCATTATCAGTATGTGGATTATATGAGTTTTATCATGCCTTAAAAACAAAAGAAATTAAAAGTATTCCAATAATTAGTTATATATTACTAGTTATTTATTATGTACTTAATAATGATTTTGAAAAAATGATGTATATTTTAGTTATAGCTATGGTAATAGCATTAATAATACCTATAATTGATTTAAAATATTCATTTGTAGATGTAGCTATAACTTTCTTAGGATTTATTTATGTTGTAATATTATTCAGCTTTATTCCATTAGTTAATGAAAAAGTTGGTGGACAATTTTTAGTATGGCTAATATTTATTGGATCATGGCTTTCTGATACAGTGGCCTACTATTTTGGTAGATTCTTTGGTAAGCATAAGCTTTGTCCAAAAGTAAGTCCTAAGAAAACAATTGAAGGATCAATTGGTGGATTTTTAGGTGCTACTCTTGGATGTGGATTATTTGGTATAGCAGTTAGTGCATATGTTCCACAAGTAAACATAATTCATTTCTTCTTAATAGGAGCGCTATGTGGAATTATGGGGCAATTTGGAGACTTAGTTGCATCATCTATTAAAAGATTCGTTGGTTTAAAAGACTATAGTAATCTTATTCCAGGACATGGTGGTATATTAGATAGATTTGATTCTATTTTATTTAATGCAGTAGTTGTTTTTTACTATTTAACATTCATAGTAGGAATTTAATAATATTAGGATACAATAGTTTAACTATTGTATCCTTTTGTGTTTTATAATTGAAATATAGTCTAAATTACAGGATATACTAATAAATTAATAATGTAATATGTTGCGAGATTAATTTAAATTAGGAGGGAAAATGAGATTATATAATGGATATAAAAAACATTATCAATATAGGACATTAGTTGATTTATTATTTTTATTATTAATATTTGTAATTATGACGTTTATAATAAAGAATTATTTTAAACCTTTTATGACTATTTTAGTTTTAATAGTTATATCAACACCGGTATACGATATTATAAAAAAAGTAATTAATAAAAAAGAAATTGCTGGAGCTTTGACTATTTTAATAATAAACATATTATTATTTTGTTTTATATTTTATTTTGGAAACTCTATAATAGATTTAGTACAAAATTTTTATGTTGAGCATATAGATAGAATAAAAGAATTTATAGAAAATCTTAGTAAGGTATTTAATATTGATATAGAAACAATTATAACTAATAATTCACATAGTTTAACTTCTTTAACTTTTAAAAGTGGTTTAGCAGTAACAGGGCAAAGTATTTTATCCTACATAATTGCAAATATCTGTGTGTATTTCATTTTGATTGATAAAAAATTATTTTTAAGATTATTAAATTGTTTATTACCTTATGATATTGTAGATACTATAAGAGTAAAAAAGAATAATTTGAGAGAAGTAGTAAAAATTGAATTAAGGCTAGTAATTATATGTATGATTATTACTATTATAGGATTCAAAATTTTAAGAGTTCCTAGTGCTGTATTTTTAGGGTTCGTATGTGGTATATTAGATATATTGCCATATGTAGGAACTATAATTGTATTTATTCCAATTATAATATACAATATAATAATGAAGGAATACTTACTAGTAGTTGGATTAATAGCATTATATTTATTATTGCAAGTAGTAAGAGAAATATTAGAACTTAAGTTTCTTAGCTCTAAATTAGATATCCATCCATTAGTAGTAATGCTTTCAATGTATATAGGTGCAGAAGTATTCGGAATAATAGGATTGTTGATAGGACCTATATACTGCTTAATTGCAAAAGATATAATATATGGAGGAACATTATAGGAGGTATTAATGAAAAATATTTCAATTTTAGGGGCAACGGGTTCTATAGGAACTCAAACTCTAGATGTAATAAGAAATTCAGGAGAAAAAATTAATCTTATTGGGATTACTGCAAATTCTTCAGTTGATAAGATTAAGGAAATAATAAGGGAATTTGAACCTAAATATGTAGCTATGATGGATGAAAATTCAGCTCAATTTATTAAGGAGTTTTGTAGTAATGAATATCCTACTATACAAGTTTTAAGTGGTATAGATGGATTGATTAAAGTTGCAACTTTAGAAGAAATTGATACTGTAGTAACGTCAGTAGTAGGTATGATAGGGTTAAAACCTACAATGGCAGCAATAGAAGCAAAAAAAGATATAGCTTTAGCTAATAAGGAAACATTAGTTGTTGCTGGAGAACTTGTTATGAATAAGGCAAAGGAAAATAACGTAAAGATATTACCTGTAGATTCAGAACATAGTGCTATATTCCAAAGTTTAAGTGGATATAAAAATAAAGATATAAATAAGATATTACTAACAGCATCTGGAGGTCCATTTAGAGGAAAGACTATTGAGGATTTAAAAGATGTAACAGTTAAAGAAGCGCTTAAACATCCAAAGTGGAACATGGGACAAAAAATTTCTATAGATTCAGCTACATTAATGAATAAAGGATTAGAAGTTATAGAGGCTCATTTCTTATTTGATTGTGACTATGATAATATTGAAGTTATTGTTCATCCACAAAGTATAATTCATTCTATGGTTGAATATAAGGATGCTAGTGTTATTGCACAGTTAGGATCACCAGATATGAGATTACCTATTCAATATGCATTAAACTATCCGGAAAGAAAAGAAATGATAGCAAAGCCAGTTAACTTTTATGAGTTAGGTGCATTAACTTTTGAAAAGCCAGATTTAGAAACATTTAAGTGTTTAAGATTTGCATATGAAGCAGGTAAAATTGGAGGGTTAGCACCTACAATATTAAATGGTGCTAATGAAGAGGCTGTAGCTTTATTATTAAAGGAAAAAATAAAATTCTTGCAAATTGCAGAAATAATAGAAGAATGTATGAGTGTATTTAAAGAAAATTATTATGATGAATTAACTCTAGATAATATTATAGAGCTAGATAAAAAGGTTAGAGAGTATATAAGAATGAAATGGGAGTTAGGAGTGAAGTAAGTGTATATTATAATGGCTATATTAGGTTTTAGTTTATTAATAATTGTTCACGAGTTAGGACATTTTATTATGGCTAAGGCTAATGGAATAAAAGTAGAAGAGTTTTCAATCGGTATGGGACCAGAGATTTTTTCTAAAAAAGGGAAGGAAACTCAATATTCGTTAAGATTATTTCCTATTGGGGGATATGTAAAAATGCTTGGTGAAGAAGAAGCTAGTGATGATGAGAGAAGTTTTTCTAGCAAATCACCATTAAGAAGAATTAGTGTTATAATAGCCGGTGTAACTATGAATGTTATATTTGCAATTATTGCATTTGCAATTATAATAAGTAATAGAGGGTATACAGAGCCAGTAATAAGTAGATTACTTGATAACTCTGCAGCTATAGAAGCTGGATTAGAGGTTGGAGATAGAATATTAAGTATAGATGGATCAAAGGTATTTACTACTACTGATATTTCAATGGGAATTCAAATGGCAAAAGGTGATTCAGTAGATTTAGTGGTAAATAGAAATGGAAATAAAGAAAATATTACTGTTACCCCAAGATTAGTGGAAGAAGATGGGAGTCAAATATATCAAATAGGAATGGCTTATACACCTGTTGAGAATCCTACAATAATTCAGTCAATTAAAGAGTCATTTAATGAAGCTATTTCATTAGTAACTCAAACTTATAAAAGTTTAGCAATGATGGTTACAGGGAAAGTAAACTTTAAGACAGATGTTGGTGGACCAGTTACAATAATAAAAATGTCAACAGAAGTTGCTAAAAATGGTTTATTATCATTAACATATTTCCTAGGGTTCCTTAGCATTAACTTAGCAGTAATGAATTTATTACCTTTCCCAGCCTTAGATGGAGGATGGACAGTTATTTTATTAATTGAACTTATAACTAGAAGAAAAGTTCCAGATAAAATAGTTGGAGCAGTAAATTATGTAGGATTTATAGTGCTAATAGGATTTATGATAGTAGTAACGTTAAAAGATATATTATTCCCTATTAGTTTATAGGAGTGGAAAAATGGAAAGAAAACTTACTAGAAAAGTTAAGGTTGGATCAGTTTATGTTGGTGGGGATTCACCAGTTTCAATTCAATCTATGACTAATACAGATACAAGAGATGTAGAAGCAACATTAAATCAAATAAGACAATTACATGTTGCAGGATGCGAAATAATAAGATGTGCTGTACCAGATATGGAAGCGGCAGAAGCAATTAAAGATATTTGCGCAGGTTCTCCAATGCCTGTAGTTGCAGACATTCACTTTGATTATAGATTAGCATTAAAGTGTGTGGAAAATGGAATTAGTGCAATTAGAATTAATCCAGGTAATATTGGAAATGTAGAGAGAGTAAAAGCTGTTACAGAAGCTTGTAAGGCTAAGAATATTCCAATAAGAATAGGTGTTAATTCTGGTTCTTTAGAAAAAGATATATTAGAGAGAGATGGAAAACCAACTGCCAAAGGTCTTGTTGAATCAGCATTAAGACATGTTAAAATATTAGAGGAGTTAGATTTTCATGATATAGTAGTTTCAATTAAATCTTCTGATGTTCCAATGATGATAGAGGCTTATAGATTAATGAGTAGTAAATGTAATTATCCTCTTCATTTAGGAGTTACTGAATCAGGTACTGTCTTTAGGGGAACTATAAAGTCTACACTTGGAATAGGAACTTTATTAGCAGAAGGAATTGGAGATACTATAAGAGTATCATTAACTAGTGATCCAATAGAAGAGATTAAAGTGGCAAAAGAAATGTTAATTGCATTAGGTTTAAGAAAGCAAGGAATGACATTTGTATCTTGCCCAACTTGTGGAAGAACTCAAATTAATCTTATAAAGATTGCTGAAGAGGTTGAAAAGAGACTTGAGAACTGTGATAAAAATATTAAAGTTGCAGTAATGGGCTGTGTTGTAAATGGTCCTGGAGAAGCAAGAGAAGCAGATATTGGTATTGCAGGTGGAAAAGGTGAAGGATTAATCTTCAAAAAGGGTGAAATAATAAGAAAAGTTAAAGAAGAAGATCTTATAGAAGAGTTAATGAAGGAAATAGAAAACTTGTAAAAAATGTAAGCACCTCCGGGGAGCATCCATTATATGGATAATATCCGGAGGTGTTTTTATAATTTTTCAAAAATATGTTGACTTTATTCGACAAATAAGTATATAATGACTTCAAGAAAACTAGTCCTTTAAATTTAATCCAGAGAGATTAAAAAGGTCGGATATTGTACGACAGATGAAGTTTTAGATATTATAATAATATAATTTTATAAAAATATAGTTTTATTATAATATCTAATTTTAAGTAGTAACGACCTTTCTATATTATGGAAAGGTCGTTTTTTTATAACTTAGGCACTGGTTTTTAAATTTTATATTTAAGGAGATTTAAAAATGGAAGCAAAATTAAATATGGACACAAAGATTAGTAAAGAAGATCATGATTACGCATTAACTCATGTACATAGTAAGGATAAAAAGGGATTCTTCTCAATGTTCGTGGTTATGCTTGGATTTACATTCTTCTCAGCTAGTATGTTAACAGGGGGAAATTTAGGGACAGGCCTATCGTTAAAAGAGTTTTTTATAGCAGTATTTTTAGGAAATTTAATTTTAGCTTGTTACACAGGATTACTAGCATATATAGGAGCAGATACAGGGCTTTCTATGCATTTACTTGCTAGGTATTCATTTGGTGAAAAGGGATCTTATCTTGCGTCATTTGTAACTAGTATTACACAAATAGGATGGTTTGGTGTTGGGATAGCTATGTTTGCAATACCAGTAGCAAATAGATTTAATATAAATTTATATGTATTAGTAGCTATAACAGGATTATTAATGACAGCAACAGCTTATTTTGGAATGAAGTCTTTAACAATATTAAGTGCAATAGCAGTACCGGCAATAGCAATTTTAGGGAGTACATCAGCAATAATGGCAACTAACTCTGTAGGTGGAGTACAAGGTTTAATGAATATAGAGCCAACTACTAAAATGACATTAGTAACAGCAGTAACTTTATGTGTTGGTTCATTTATAAGTGGAGGAACAGCAACTCCAGATTTTGCTAGATTCTCAAAAGATAAAAAAGTGGCAGTAGGGACAACAGTAGTAGCTTTCTTTATAGGAAATTCTTTAATGTTCTTATTTGGAGCAGTTGGGGCAATGGTTACAGGAAATTCCGATATAGCAGATGTAATGTTCTCACAAGGGTTAGTAATACCAGCAATATTAGTTTTAGGATTAAATATCTGGACAACTAATGATAATGCAATTTATACATCAGGACTTGGATTGTCAAACATAACTAAGCTACCTAAAAAGCAAATGGTAATCATAGGCGGACTTATAGGAACAGTAGGAGCAATATGGTTAAACAATAACTTTACAGCATTCTTAACTTTCTTGAACTCAATGTTACCTCCAGTTGGTGGAATAATAATAGCAGATTACTTCTTTATAAAGAAGAGAAAATATGATAATATTGAAAATGCGAAATTTAAGAAAGTAAATTGGGTAGCAATAATAGCTTTCCTAATAGGATTTATTGTTGCGAATGTTGTAACAGTTGGAGTTATAGCTGTAAATGCAATATTAACAACAATGGTAGTTTATGTAATAGGAACAAAAATAACTGATAAATAAGGTGATGATAATATGTTAATTAAAAATATAAGACTTTTAGATAGAGAAGGATTATTTGACATAAGAATAGTAGATGGAAAATTTGCTGAAATGGCAGAAGGTTTAGAAGTAGTAAATAATGAAGAAGTTATAGAAGGAAATGGAGCTTTAGCTTCTGCTCCTTTTATAGAACCACATATACATTTAGATACTACTTTAACTGCAGGTGAACCTGAGTGGAATAAAAGCGGAACTCTTTTTGAAGGAATAGAAAGATGGTCTCAAAGAAAAGAATTCTTAACTAAGGAAGATGTTAAAACTAGAGCTAAAAAAGCAATAGAATGGCAAGTAGCTAATGGAATTCAATTTATAAGAACACATGTAGATGTTACTGATGAAAGTTTAGTTGCATTAAAAGCAATGGTGGAAGTAAGAGAAGAAGTTAAGGATTATGTTACATTACAAATTGTAGCTTTCCCACAAGAAGGAATACTTTCTTATCCTAATGGATTAGAATTAATAGAAGAAGCTATAAAGTTAGGAGCAGATGTAATAGGGGCTATACCTCACTTTGAGTTTACAAGAGAGTATGGAGTAGAGTCTATTAATAAAATATTTGAATTAGCTAAAAAGTACGATGTATTAGTAGATGTTCATTGTGATGAAATAGATGATGAACAATCAAGATTCTTAGAAGTAGTAGCTACAAGAGCCTTAGAAACTGGACTTAAGAATAAGGTAACAGCTAGTCATACTACAGCAATGGGATCATATAATGATGCATATACATATAAGTTATTTAGATTATTAAAGATGTCAGGAATAAACTTTGTTTCAAATCCTTTAGTTAATACTCATCTGCAAGGAAGATTTGATACATATCCTAAGAGAAGAGGTATTACAAGAGTTAAGGAGCTAAATGAAGCTGGAATTAATGTTTCATTTGGACATGATGATATATTTGACCCATGGTATCCAATGGGAACAGGAAATATGCTTGAAGTGGTTCATTTTGGATTACATGTATGTCAAATGATGGGCTATAATGATATAAATGAATCATTAAAGTTTATATCAACTAACAGTGCGAGAACTTTAAATATTGAAGATGAATATGGAATAGAAATAGGAAAACCAGGTAATTTAATATTATTAAATGCTGAAAGTGGTTATGATGCAGTTAGAAGAAGAGCTGAAGTTTTATATTCAATAAGAGAAGGAAAGGTTATAGCTAAAACTATTCCAAGTAAGTCATTTATAAGTGTAAATGAAGAAAAAGAAGTAACATTTAAAAGATAGTAGAGATAAAATAGACGAATTATTTTAATTCGTCTATTTTATTTTTTTATATTTAAATTTAATGATACTATTTTATATAATATTTTAATTTATTCAACATATATTGTTAGTAAACTAAAATATTTATAAAATGGAGTGATGATTTAAATGGATGATAATGCCCTGATATTGATTGTTGTTATTGCTATTCTTATTATCATGTCAGCTTATTTTTCAGCTACTGAAACAGCTTTTTCTAGCTTAAATAAAATAAAATTAAAGAACTTAGCTGTAAATGGAAGTAAGAAAGCAGAAAATACATTAAAGCTTGCTAAAAAGTTTGATAGTATTCTTTCAACTATATTAATAGGAAATAATATAGTGAATATAGCATCAGCATCAATAGCTACTATAGTCTTTACTAAATATTATGGAGATGCAGGTGTAACAATATCAACAATCGTTATGACTATAGTTGTATTAATATTTGGGGAAATATCTCCTAAAAGTTTATCAAAGGAGAGTCCTGAAAAATTTGCAATGTCTTCTACGCCAATATTAAGAGTATTATTGGTTCTGTTTACTCCACTTAATTTTCTGTTTGGATTATGGAAGAAGACAATTTCTAATATAATAAAAGTTGAAGAAATCCCAATAGAAGTAGAAGAGGAGTTATTAACTATTGTAGAAGAAGCTGAAATAAAAGGTGGAATTGATGAACATGAAAGTAAGTTAATACGTTCGGCCATAGAATTTAATGATTTAGATGCAGATCAAATATTAACTTCAAGAGTTGATTTAATTTCAATAGCTAAAGAAGCTACAATGGAAGAGGTAAGAAAAGTATTTAAGGAAAATAAATTTTCAAGAATTCCTGTTTATGAAAATAATATAGATAATATAATTGGAGTAATCCATGAAAAAGATTTTTATGATGCATTAGATGAAAAGAAATCTACTATTGATAGTATTATAAAACCAATAGTATATGTAACTTCAAATACTAAGATATCAGAACTTTTAAAGAAGTTTCAATATCTAAAAAATCATATGGCTGTAGTTATAGATGAATTTGGTGGAACTATGGGAATTATAACACTAGAGGATGTATTAGAAGAGCTAGTAGGAGAAATATGGGATGAACATGATGAGATTGTAGAGTATTTTAAAAAAATAGATGAAGATAAATATTCGGTTGTATGTAGTGTTTCTCTAGCTGATTTTTTTGATGAATTTAATATGAAGGAAGAAATAGATGACTTTGAAGTACAAACTGTTAATGGATGGGTTATAAAAGAATTTGGATATTTACCTAAAGTTGGTGAAAGCTTTGTATATAAGAATATGAGTATATCTATTTCTAAAATAGAAGAGAGAAGGATAAAAGAAATAATAGTAGAGATAAATACAAATCAACAGGATAATTAAGATTTATAATACAATTGAGAATTTTATCTCAATTGTATTTTTGTTATTATAATATCTTTTTATTAATATTAAAATTTTTCATATATTAATTATAGTTACATATTACTAAGTTTTGATGTATTATAGAAAAGAAATAAAAAGATATAATACTTATTATAGTGATTGGAGAAAAAAATGAAAGTAAATATGTTTATACCAAAATATATGTTAACTTTTAAATGTATTGGTTCAGCTTGTGCAGATACATGTTGTGCAGGATGGGATATAAATATAGATGAAGATACATATAAAAAATATACTAACTGTACTGGAGAGCTTAAAGAACTAGTACAAGGTAAAATTAGAGAAAATAAAAATAGTGATGATTATTTAAATAAAGGTTTTATGATTTTAAAAGAACATAATAAATGTCCGTTTTTAAATGATAATTTACTTTGTGATATTCATGGCAGAATTGGAGAAGAAAATTTATGTATAACATGCAAAAGGTTTCCTAGAATATATAATATTGTAGATGATGTGTATGAAAAATCAGCATTAGCATCTTGTCCAGAAGTATGTACTAAAGCATTTTTAAATAAAGATAAAATGGAGTTTGTTGAGAATGAAGAAGAAATAGATGAAAGTGCTATTGAAATAAGAAGAATAATTGACACTGAAGTTTTTGAAGGAAGTGATAGCTTACTTCAATATTTTTGGGATATAAGAGTAAACTCTATAAATATAATGCAAAATAGAGATTTTTCTATTGAAGAAAGATTAGGAATATTGAAATCTTTCTATAATAAAATTGAGGAATATTATAATGAAGAGGATTTTGAAGGAATAGAGAATCTTTTAGAAGTATATGCTGAAGGAAATATTGATTTTTATTCTTTAAAAGCTTTAGATTTAAACAAAAGTAATGAATTTTATTTAAGTCTTTTAGATGAAGAATTAATAAAAAATATAAGAAGTGTTAGATTAAAGGAATGTGTTGAAGAATATAAAAAGGGAATTTTAAAAGAAAACGATATTGTAAACTACATAAATAATGAAAAAACTATATTAAAGTCAATAGAGAAATATTCTTATATTTTAGAAAATTATTTAGTCAATCAAATATTTAAAGATTTAATTCCATTTAATAAAGGAGAAAATTTAAATTTAAGTATAAATATATTAATTAATAGCTATAAAATAATAAAAACTTATATAATTGGAATAGCTTTAAATAATAAAGAAATAAACGAAGATTTAATTTTAAGAGTTATACAAAGCTTAAGTAAAGATATAGAGCATAATAAGGTGTTTAAAAATTTATTAGAATCAGAAATATAAATAGTGAAATGTGTTACTAAGGAATTTATTTAATTCTTTAGTAACACATTTTTTGTATTATAATATTTAGTGTATGAGATTGTATTAAAAAGGTATATGAGAATAGAAAAGGGGTAGGTATAAATGAAGTATGATTGTGGATTTACTAAGGAAAATAAATGGTTTAGATATCGTGCAGCAGCAATTATTATAGAAAAAGGTCATGTTCTTTTTGCTGGAAATGAAAGAGAAAACTATTATTATTCTATTGGAGGTGGAGTTCATATTGGAGAATCTGCAGAAGAAGCTGTAAAGCGTGAAGTTTTAGAAGAAACCGGTATTGAATATGAAGTTGATAGATTAGCCTTTATACATGAAAATTTCTTTGCTGGAGATGGTACTTTAGAAGGTAAGGAATGTCACGAGATAGCTTTTTATTTCTTAATGAAGCCTAGAGGAACACAAGAGTTAAATAGTAATAGTTATACTCAAGGTGTTAAGGAAAATATGTACTGGTTACCTATAGATAAATTAAATCAGTATAGAGCATATCCAACATTTTTTGAAGAAAAATTAAAAAATATAAAAAATGAAATTGAGCATATTATTACTTATGAATAGTAAATTTTAATAGGGCCTATTATTTAAAGAGGGGTATTATATGAAAATAGATGATAAAATTGAGACTAAAAGATTAATATTAAGAGAATTTAGTCATGCAGATTTTGAAGATGTACATGGCTATGCAAGTAACTTAGAAAATATAAAATATATGATATGGGGACCTAATAGTGAAGAAGATACTATTGAATTTTTAGATGATTGTATATCTAATATAGATAAAAATCCACGTACACAATATGATTTTGCTATTACCTTAAAGGAAAATGGAAAAGTTATAGGAGGATGTGGTGTTTACTTAAATGATGGATTATATGAGGGAATGTTAGGTTGGGTACTTCATAAAAATTATTGGAAACAGGGATATATGACAGAAGCAGGAAAGGAATTAGTTAGATTTGCATTTGAAGATTTAAAATTACACAGATTATATGCAACTTGTGATGCTGAAAATTATGGTTCATATCGTGTGATGGAGAATTTAGGAATGAGGAGAGAAGGGCATATTATAAAGAATAGAAAGTTTACAGGGTTTAAAGAGGAGTGGCATGATGAGCTATTTTATGGAATACTATATGAGGAATGGATTAAGATAAAGCAAGCGCATAAAGAAAAATAAAATTAATGAAAAGTGTACTAATTAGTATAAATTTGAAAATAGTGTAGATAGAAATAATAAACAATAATAAACTAGGTATAGGAATAAATTTCTTATACCTTAAATTATTTTAGAATAGAAATAACTTATAAGGAGTGATGTTTTATGATGAAAAATAGAAACTTGAAAATGGATATAGTAGTAAATGGTGAGGTAGGTATTAAATAACCTTACAAGCTATGTAATGAAAAAATAATACCTCCTCACTAAAAGTTTATCTTAGAAAGTAAATTTAAAGTGAATTTTGGAGGAATAAAATTGAATAAAACAAATTTATATAACATGGGATTAAATGAAAGATTTAAAAATGAGGCAACTATGTATGAAGATAATCTATATTTAGCTAGAGTGTCTGTTCAGCATAAAGATATGTATAAGATTATTACTGAAGAGGGAGAAGTAATAGCGGAAGTATCAGGTAAGTTTAGAAAAGAAGCTATTGGAACTGAAAGTTTTCCAGCAGTTGGTGATTGGGTTATGGTAGATAGACTAAATGATTTAAATGGAAATGCAATAATTCATCATGTGTTAAGAAGAAAAAGTGCTTTTGAAAGAAAGGTTGCTGGAAATAGAAGAGATATTCAAGTAGTAGCTGCTAATGTAGATATTGTATTTTTATGTATGGCGCTAAATAATGACTTTAATATTCGTAGGTTAGAAAGATATATTTCCGTTGCATTTGATAGTATGGCTACTCCAGTAATAGTATTAACAAAAGCTGATCTTTGTGATAATGTTTTAGAAAAGCAATTAGAAGTGGAGGCTGTGTCTATTGGTATAGATGTTATAGTAACTAGCTCAATGAGTGGTCAGGGATACGATGCTATAAGAAATTATATAGGAAATAATAAGACAGTAGCATTTATAGGTTCATCAGGTGTAGGAAAATCTACTCTCATTAATAAGCTTATGGGAGAAGAAATTCTTCTTACTAATGGGTTAAGAAATGATGATAAGGGAAGACATACTACAACTCACAGGGAATTGTTAGCATTGCCTCAAGGGGGAGTAGTTATAGATACGCCAGGTATGAGGGAATTACAACTTGTTACTGGAGATATGAATAAATCTTTTGCAGATATAGAAGAACTTGCTTCAATGTGTAAATTTTCAGATTGCAAACATCAAAGTGAGCCAGGATGTGCAGTTAAAAAGGCAATAGAAGAAGGCATATTAGAAGAAGGTAGATTAGAAAGTTATAGAAAAATTCAAAAGGAATTAAAATATGCAGAATTAAATTCTAAGAGACTAGAAAAAGAAAAGATAAATGATATGTTTTCTGGTGTTGGTGGAATAAAAAATGCTAGAAACTTTATAAAATCAAAGAATAAGAGAAAAGGTTATAAGTAGAATTATTTATAAAAATAGGAATAGTATTAGGGAATAATACTATTCCTTTTGTAATTTAAGATAATTATAAAATAACATTGACATAAATATTTACAATAACTATTTAAAATGGCAAAATGATATTAGAAAATAAATAGAAAGATTAGGAAAATAAATGAATGTGGCAATAGTAGTATTAGTATTAATAAGTATATTAATATTAATAAAATCATATGAGGCAAAAGTAAAAGGATATGTTGGGGAAAAGCTTGTATCTAAGAAATTAAGTAAATTAAATAAGAAAAAATATAAAGTAATAAATAATGTACTTTTAAAAACAGCAAAGGGAACTGCACAAATAGATCATATAGTAATATCACAATATGGAATATTTGTTATTGAAACAAAAAATTATAAGGGAATAATTACTGGAAATGAATATGATGATAACTGGAATCAAATACTATTTAATAATAAAGAAGTACTAAGAAATCCAATAAAACAAAACAATGGACATATTAAGGCATTAAAAGATGTTATACCAACATTAAGATATAAGAAAATAAACTCTATAATTTTATTTACTAAAAGATCAAAACTAAAAGTTAATACTGAAACTACAGTTACATATTATAATAAGGTAAATAAAGTAATTAGAAGAAGTAGAAAAAAGGAGTTTACAAAGGAAGAAGTTGATTATATCTATAAAAAAATTAATGAACTTAATATGGATTCCCTTAAGCAAAGAGTAGTTCATGTAAAGAATGTAAAAAGAAATATTAAAGAAGCTGAAAAGAAATTAAGAAAAAATAAATGTCCAAGATGTGGAGGAAAGCTAAAAAAGAAAAAAGGGAAATATGGAAAGTTTAAGAGGTGTAAAAACTATCCAGAATGTACTTTTAAAATTAATATTTAGTATAAAAGATAGGAAAGTGGTGATAGTAATGGTTGATTTATGTTTATTAGGTTGTGGAGGTGGAATGCCAATGCCTTTTAGAAATCTATCTTCTAGCCTTTTAAATTTTAAAGGAAGAAAAATTCTTATAGATTGTGGAGAAGGTACTCAAGTTTCTATGAGAATGATAGGATGGGGCTTTAAATCAATTGATGTAATTTGTATAACTCATTGTCATGGCGATCATATTGTTGGACTTCCAGGACTTTTATCTACTATAGGTAATAGTGGTAGAGTAGAGCCCTTAACAATAATAGGACCAGAAGGAATAACAGAAGTAGTAAATGGACTTAGAGTTATTGCGCAATATTTGCCTTATGAAGTTAATATAATTGAAAATCCTAAAGAAGTTAATTTAAATATAAGTAAAGAAAATTTAGAAGTAGTAAATGAAAATGGACAAATAAGATTAAGTACTTTAGAAGTAGATCATTCATCTCCATGCTTAGGATACAGCTTTTATTTTAAACGTGATAGAAAGTTTTCATTAGAAAAAGCTGAAGAAAATAAAGTTCCTAAGATTTTATGGAATAAGCTGCAAAAAGGGCATGAAGAGGTTATTATATATGAAGGTAAAGAATATAAAAAAGAAATGGTTCTTGGAGATGAGCGAAAAGGAATAAAATTAAGTTTAATTACAGATAGTAGGCCACAAGAACAAATGATTAATTTTATAAAAGAAAGTGATTTATTTATTTGTGAAGGTACATATGGAAGTAATGATGACTTAGAAAAAGCTATTAAAAATAAGCATATGACATTTGCTGAAGCTGCAAATCTTGCTAGTGATAGTAATTGTAAAGAGCTCTTATTAACTCATTTTACTCCAGCTATGTTAGAACCAAAGTTATATGAAGATAATGCAAGAAATATTTTTGAAAATACAACAATAGGTGAAGATAGATTAGTAAAGAGTCTTAGTTTTTCTTAGTAAGGAGAGCTAAGACTCTTTATTAAATAACAGGCTAATCTAAGGCTTCTAATATTTCATTGTGTAAATGTAATAATATGGCATCGGAATTTTTAGACCATTGCTCAATAGTATTTATATTATCATAAATATATTTATAAATGTATTCAACAACATCATTAACTTCTTCAATGGCATATTCATATACTATATTTATTTTATCAATTGAAACTAAAGTTTTAGCAATTTGAGATTTAATAGCATCATCAATTATTAAGAAGTCATTGCTAAATCTAGATATTAAAATATCCTTTTGTCTATTTATATATTTAGATTCTGTATAACTAACTTTAAGATAAGATAAAAACTTTTCAAAATCGCCTACATTATCTAAAGGTTCTAATGTGAATAAAATTCTAAAGAATAAGTTCCAATTAAATTCACTATTAATTACACTTTCAAAATACTCACCAATAATTTTTTTGAAAGAATCATCATATACTACATTTCTTTCAAAGTTTAAATAAGAATTAAAGTCTAATTTTTCATCAGAAACTAAGTTTAATCTATTTAAAGCATTTATTAAAACTTTAGTATAATCTGAATCATTTGAAATATCATTTTTAAAGAACACATATTCAACTATAGTTTCACAAGAATCCTTAAAATTAATATTCATATGGATTGATTCTTTCATTTTTACAGAGAACATATCATATATAAATTTTGATACTATTTCTTGAAGATGTCTTTTATTTGAAGCACTAGTCTTAGATTTTTTTGACTCTACATGTTTTAAAACAGTTAATAGTTGATTATCTATCATGGTTAAATTATTTTTTATAGAATTCATTATATCTTTTAAAAATTTATCTTCAATAACATAATTAGAGTTTTTATATATTATTTGATGTTCAATTTCACTCCAAAACATATTTGTAAGAGATTTAATTTGTAATTCAAAAGGAATTATTAAATTTTCATAAGTAAACTTACCATCAATCCTATAAATAGTGAATCCATTTTTTTGTTTTTGTGGCTGTTTACCAGAAAGTTTAAGAAATATATTGTTATTACTATCGCTAAAGAAAAAATCATCATCTGCTTTTTTATTAAAATACTTTTTTAAAAAACGATAAATCTTTTTTTCATCATCTCCAAATCTACATTCAATTCTTATACCAATAAGATCACTTAACTTATATATTAGTTCATTGGCATTAGGATAACGTTTATAATAATGATTTCTAAGTATTTTTTCACGTAAACTTTCTACAGATTTAACTCTGCAACTAATATTTGAAAACTCACAATAACTTTCATTCAAAATAGTAAAAAATGATTTTTCTAAATTCATAGAAGCTTTAATTAAAGCCTCATTATTATTTTCTAATTCATTTAAGGCTATTTCTAAATAGTCAAATTCTTTAATATTCAAAGCTACACCTCTGTTTATATATTAATATCATTATCATTATACAAATTTAAAATCAATATAGCTAGTTTTAATATTAGAGTAAAATATTATGAAGAAATAATAATTGTAACTGTTTATAAAAAAGATAAAAATTATATTGTTATAGAGGAGAAATGGACTAATAGTTGCAATGAGTTAATAGAAGATTTAAATTCTAATTGTTAAACTATAATTAAGTACAGTTTTTATATTAAAATGAAATTTATAGTAGTTATTTAAGAAAAAATTTTTTATGCTATAATTATATAGTTAAAAATTTTAAGAAGATGGGGGTATAAGAGTGAGTGACGATATTATAAAGAAGCTAACCCTTGAGATAAACAAACATGAAACCTTAGAAGATAAAGATATTAAAATTATAAAGTTCCAACTTTTAAGAAAAAGTATGATTTTAAAAGTTGTTTTAAGAGGAAAAGAAAAGTTAGCCCATGAAGAAGAAGAGCTAATAAAAAAGATTATTTGTAAAACTCTAATGGTAAGAATTACTGTTGAAATAGTTTTTTATAGAGATGCTTCAGATATTACATTAGAAGAAGTAATTCAAAATCATTGGATTGAATGTATTTCTGATACTATAAAGAAAACACCTTTATGTAAGACATTATTATTAAACTGTAGAAAAGAAGTAAATGAAAATAAAGTAATATTATTTAATGGATATGATAAATTAACAGAGCATTTAAAGAGTAAAAATGGAGAAAAGAATTTAGAGGATACTGTTAAAGCAATGTTTGGCATATCTTGTAGATTTGAAATAAAGTATGATCCTGCTATGGAAGTAGTAATAGATTATGCAGCAAGAGAAAAAGAAGAAAAAGAGCTATTGAACAAAGCTATGCAGGCTAGAGTTCAAGAGATGAGTAAAGCCTCAAGTACTGCAAGTAAGCCAGTAGAGAAAAAGCCAGTTGAAAAGAAACAATATGAAAAGAAAGAAAATAGTTATAAGAGAGAACCAAAGGCTGAAAATGCTATATATGGTAGAAATATTTCTATTGAGGCTACTCCAATAAATGAAATAAATGAAAGATCAGGATATGTAGCAGTTTTAGGAGATGTATTTAAAGTAGAAACTATGGAAACTAAAACTGGTAAGATAATATTAACATTCTATATAACTGATTATACTAGTTCTATAACAGTTAAATGCTTCTTAAAACCACAGGAAAAAGATGAAGTTCTTGATAATGTTAAAAAGGGTCTTTACTGTAAGGTTAGAGGTGAAGCTGTATATGATACTTATCAAAGAGAAGTAGTTATAATGGGTAGAGATATCTTGAAGATGAAAAAGATGGAGAAAATGGATGGGGCTGAAGAAAAAAGAGTTGAGCTTCACTGTCATACTACAATGAGCGCAATGGATGGTGTTACACCAGTTTCAAAAATTGTAGAACGAGCAGCAAAATGGGGTCATCCTGCCATAGCTATTACAGATCATGGTGGTGTTCAAGCATTCCCAGATGCACAAATTGCAGCTAAAAAGAATAAAATAAAGGTTATTTATGGAGTAGAAGGATATTTAGTAGACGATGGTGTACCATTAGCTTTAAATGAAAAAGGTCAAAACTTAGATGACACTTATGTTGTATTTGACTTAGAAACAACAGGATTTTCTTCTAAAAATGATAAAATAATTGAAATAGGAGCTGTCAAAATTCAAAATGGAGTTATTATAGATAACTTTAGTGAATTTGTTAATCCAAGAAGACCAATACCTTATAATATAACAGAGCTTACAGGAATAAGTGATGATATGGTAAGTGATGCACAGGCAATAGAAGAGGTATTACCAAGATTTATAGAGTTTATAGGGGATTCTGTTGTTGTAGCACATAATGCAAGTTTTGACTGTAGTTTTATATCTAAGAATTGTAATGATTTGGGATTAGTATTTGAACCAACTATAGTAGATACAGTTCCATTATGTAGATTCTTATATCCTGAACTAAAATCTGTAAAGTTAAATATTGTTGCCAAACATTTAGGTGTTAAGCTAGAAAGTCATCATAGGGCTGTAGATGATGCCAAAGCAACAGCAGATATTTTAGTAGAGTGTATTAAAAAGATTAAAGAAGAGTTAGAAGTAAAAACTTTAGAAGAATTAAATAAAGTTTTCTTAGAAAAAGTTGATATTAAAAAGTTACCTACTTATCACATAATAATTTTAGCTAAAACTCAAGCTGGAATTAGAAATTTATATAAACTTGTATCAGAAGCTCATATAGATAATTTCTTTAGAAGACCAAGAACTAAAAAATCAAGGCTAATGGAAATGAGAGAAGGACTTATAATTGGAGGTGCTTGTGAAGCTGGAGAAATTTATAGATCTGTAGTTGGTGGCAAAAGTGATGAAGAAATAAAAGAAATTATGAGTTTTTACGATTATGTAGAAATTCAACCTATTGGAAACAATGCTTATATGATTGAAAAAGGTTCAGTTAAAGATGAAGATGAGCTTAGAGATATTAATAGAAAGATTTATGATTTAGCAAAAGAAATTAATAAACCTACTGTAGCAACATGTGATGTTCATTTTCTAGACCCTCACGATGAGGCATTTAGAAGAATAATTATGGCAGGTCAAGGATTTGGAGATGCTGATAATCAAGCACCCCTTTATTTAAGAACTACAGAGGAGATGTTAAAGGAGTTTTCCTATTTAGGAGCTGAGATTGCTAATGAAGTAGTTATTAAAAATCCACAAGCAATAGCAAATTCTGTAGAAGAAAACTTAAAACCTATTCCTGATGAAACTTATCCACCTAAAATTGAAGGTGCAGATGATGATATTAGAAATATGACAATGAATAAGGTTCACTCTATATATGGTGATCCACTTCCAGAAGTAGTACAAAAAAGATTAGATAAAGAATTAAATTCTATTATAAATAACGGATATGCTGTACTTTATCTAATTGCACAAAAGCTAGTTGCAAAATCTTATTCTGATGGATATTTAGTAGGTTCAAGAGGATCTGTTGGTTCATCTTTCGTTGCAACCATGTCAGATATAACAGAGGTTAATGGATTGCCACCACATTATGTATGTCCTAAGTGTAAGAAATCACATTTCTTCTTAGATGGTTCTGTAAGTTCAGGAGCTGACTTAGAAGATAAGGATTGTCCAGATTGTGGTGTACCTTATATAAAAGATGGTCACGATATTCCTTTCGAAACTTTCTTAGGATTTGAAGGAGATAAGGAACCAGATATAGACTTAAATTTCTCTGGTGATAACCAAGCTGACATTCATAAATATACAGAAGTATTATTCGGAAAGGGATACGTATTTAAAGCTGGAACAATAGGTACAGTTGCAGAAAAAACAGCTTATGGATTTGTTAAGAAATACTTAGACCAAAAAGGGATAATTGCATCCCAAGCAGAAATTGAAAGATTAACTATTGGATGTACAGGTATTAAAAGAACAACAGGACAGCATCCTGGTGGAATCATGGTTGTGCCTAATTATACAGATGTTTATAATTTTACCCCAATTCAAAGACCAGCAGATGATGCTACATCAGATGTAACAACTACACATTTTGATTATCATTCTATTTCAGGAAGACTCTTAAAGCTTGATATACTGGGTCACGACGATCCGACAGTACTTAGAATGCTTCAAGATATAACAGGTTTAGATCCAAAAACTATACCTCTTAATGATAAAAAAGTACTGTCTTTATTTACATCACCTGAAGCTTTAGGTGTTACAAAAGAAGAACTTGAATGTGAAGTTGGTTCTTATGGTTTACCAGAGTTTGGAACAAAATTCGTTCGTCAAATGCTTGTAGATACACAACCACAAACATTCTCAGACTTAGTTAGAATATCTGGACTTTCTCATGGTACTGACGTTTGGCTTAATAATGCTCAATACTTCATTAAAGAAGGATACACTACACTTAGAGATTGTATTGCAACAAGAGACGATATCATGGTTTATCTTATGTATAAAGGTGTTGAACCTAAAACTGCATTTACCATAATGGAAAGTGTAAGAAAAGGGAAGGGCTTAACAGAAGATTTTGAGAAAACCATGAAGGAAAATAATGTTGAAGACTGGTATATAGAAAGTTGTAAAAGGATCAAGTACATGTTCCCTAAAGGTCATGCCGTTGCCTATGTTATGATGGCTGTTAGAGTTGCTTATTATAAGGTATATTATCCACTTGCATATTATGCAACTTATTTTACAGTAAGAGGTGCAGATGATTTTGATGCAGATTTAATATGTAAGGGAGAAACTGCAGTTCATGCAAAACTTCAAGAGTTATATGCACTTGGTAATCAAGCAACTGTAAAAGATAAGGGATTAATAACTGTTTTAGAGCTTTCTTTTGAAATGTATAAAAGAGGATTTAAAATGCTTAAGGTAGATTTATATAAATCAGATGCAACTAAATTCTTGATAGTAGATAATGCATTAAGACCACCACTAAGCTCATTGCAAGGGGTTGGAGTAAACGCAGCTAAATCAATTGCAGAAGCAAGAAAAGATGGTGAGTTTATTTCAAAGGAAGATTTAAGATTAAGATCAAAGGTATCTAAAACTGTAATTGAAACTTTAAGTAATCATGGCTGTTTAGAAGGTATGTCTGAAACAAATCAATTATCATTATTTTAAAATACTTAAAAGGACTAATCGTTAGTGGTTAGTCTTTTTTGTTTAATATAGTGTATAATTAGAATGATGGTGAAATTTAGGAGGATTTTAATGGATTTAACAGTAATAATAAATAAAGTAATATCTCTATTTTTAATAATGATTATAGGTGTATATGGGAACAAAAGAAAAATAATAACGCCAACGATAAATAAAGGGTTAACAAATATATTATTAGAAATTACCCTACCTTGCCTAGTAGTTTCATCATTTATATTTGATATGGATGATGAGTTAAAGAATAATATTATAAAATGTTTTATTTATAGTCCAATAGTTTTTATAATTACCATATTGATATCTTATATTGCACTTTTCCCAATAAAGTCAGATAAAAAAATAATAATGCAGTTTGCAAATGTTTTTTCAAATTGTGGTTTTATAGGATTTCCAATAATTTATAGCATATTTGAAGGAGAGGGAGTTATATATGCTTCTATTTTTAATATGTTTTTTACAATAGCGTTATGGACTTATGGTATTATATTGTTTAATGGAAATATAGATAAAAAAGATTTTAAAAAGGTTTTTTTAAATCCATCTATTATAGCAGTTATAATTGGATTAATAATAATGATTTTTAATATTAGTATTCCAGAAGTATTATATTCTACTTTAGACTTAGTAGGTGGGGTAACATCTCCTTTGTCAATGATAATAATAGGGGTAATATTAGGAAGTAGTAATATATTAAATTACTTGAAAGATTATACTATATATTATAGTAGTATTTTAAAGTTAATAGTATTACCATTTATTTTGATTATTATTTCAAAAATTATAAATGATAATTCTATAGTAACTAAAACGCTAATAATTATTACAGCAATGCCAGCGGCTGCAATGACATCAATTTTAGCAGAAAAGTTTGATAAAGAAAAAGAATATTCTGCTGTTATTATTTTTATTACAACTCTATTTTCTTTAATAACCTTTCCACTTTTACTTAAATTTATATTATAGAAAATTTAATATAATAAATAGAATAAACATACGAACAATTATTATATGAATAACATAAGATATATCTAAGTAAGTATTAAAGGAGATTAAGGTGAGCTATAATTCGATTTATGATATTGTTGGATTTAATAATGAAGTAAATAGACTTGAAACTCAAGCTAAATTAGGTTGGAAAAAAGAGTTTAGAACATTAAAGTGGCTAGGACTTAAAGATGGAATGAGGATATTAGATGTTGGTTCAGGTACAGGAGTATATACTGAATTATTATTAGAAAATTTGCCACATAGCTCAGTAACTGCTTTAGAAGTTGATAGGAAATTATTTAATATGTCTAAAGAACGTTTAAGTGAATATGAGGGAGATAGACTTAATTTTAAGTTTGGGTCTATAAAAAATAGTGGTCTTAAAGAAAATAGTTATGATTTTGTAGTTTGTAGATTTGTATTTCAACATTTAGAAAGTCCTATTGAAGCAATACGGGAGATATATAGATTATTGAAACCTGGTGGAATAGTTGCAATTATTGATTCAGATAGAGGAATGTACGGAGTAAGTGATCCAGATATGTTATTTAAAAGTGGAAGGGGATTTATTAGTCAGATAGAAAAAAGGGCAGGTTGGAATAGGGAAATTGGACGTAAACTTGTTAAAATACTAAAATATACAGGATTTGAAAAATTAGATTTTGAAGCAGTAACTATTCATAGTGACCTAGTTGGCATAAGAAATATTCTTGGAAATAATAAAGTACCACCAGAGATAATTAGAATGATTAGTAGAAGTAATCCTAGGTTAGCTAAAATTATGAGGATTTGTAGCGATAGTTCTGAGAGAGAAAAATGTACAATAATATTTTTGAACTTAATAGCAAAAGGGCAGAAACCTATTAATTAACATAGAAAATAAAAAGGGCCATAAAGGCCCTTTTTATTTAGTTTTCCCACCATTTGATTGGCACTCTTTTTTGTGGAGATGTAATGTTAATCTTATTAATATTCTTAATATTCTCTGTATATAAGTTTAAAGAACTACAAGATAAAGTAATAAACATTAATGGAATAATAAATAAAGTTTTTTTCATTTTTATTACCTCCAATAAAATAGCAATATTATGAATATTAATAATATTCCACATAATAAAATAATTATTTATAGTTATTAATTATTAAGTTCTAAAGTCAAATTTAGTTGAACATTTTTTACAAGTAACAACTATTTTGCCTTTACCTCTTGGAAGTCTAAGTTTCTGCTTGCAATTAGGACATTTAGTAATTTTATATTTACGATGTTGATTATATTTAAATTTAATGTTTTCAAATATATAAGATAAATTATTTAAATCATATATAGGCAAATCATAAGGGATAGATTTGTCAAATTTCTTTAAAAATTTATTTGCATATGTATAGAAAACATTATATTCATTTTTTCTTTTATATATTTTTTTTGAAAATGCTCTATATATGGCATAAATTAAAATAAGTGTACCTAAAATTCTAGTGTAATCAAAAATATTAAGTATACAAGAGATTAGAACTAATATTATTGATAATAAGTCAAATCCATAGGTACCTTTTAAAAAGTTCATTTAATCACCCCTAAGTAAAAAATATTAAATATTTAGTTTTTAGAATAATTATAATATAAATTAAAAGGTTGTACAATTTATTTTATATTAATAAGTAATGAATAAAAAGTAAATAATAGTATACAATATTAATGTAATCATCTAGCTACTAAGTAGCTAGAAGTGATTATGGGACGTTGCAATAAAAAATGCAACGTCTTTTATTTTTGGTGAGTATAATAATAAATTTCTAATAAAAAAGTTTAATTGAAAAGTTACAGTTTAAAAACAAGAATATAAATATTAATTGAAATAAAAAAATAATTGGGAATCCTAACGTAAATTTTAAGTGTTTTGTTTTATGTCTAAAAGTATACATTCCAAGTATTCCACCAATACTACCACCCATAAGAGCTAGTGAGAAAAGTGTTTTTTCACTTATTCTCCAATGATTTAATTTTGCTTTGCGTTTATCTAATCCCATAAGAATAAAAAGCAGTAAATTGGTAAAGAATACATAAATAAATATAAATTTCATAAAACCTCCTAAATAAAAAAACACTGAATTATATTTTTATCAGTGTTTTTATAAAAAAATTATTTTTCTTCACCTTTAATTAATCTAACTATATTACTTTTATGTCTCCAAAATACTAAAAGACAAGCAAAAAGTGTAGCATAAACATAATATTTATCGTAACCTAATAAAAGAGTTGATAAAAATAATGTAGTAGCAGCCACTAAAGAACGAATTGAAACAATTTTTGTTACTAACTTTAAACCAAAGAAAATTACAGCTGTAATTAAAAATGGTATAGGAACAACTATCATAAAAGCAGCTGCAGAAGTAGCAACACCTTTACCACCCTTAAACTTTAAAAATATAGTGTAATTATGTCCTAATATTGCAGCAATAGCTACTAATGATAAACTTAAACTTTCGTTGGTTTTTAGTATATCATTCCAAATTAAGATACGTGTTAGTAGTACCGGAATAATTGCTTTTAGCATATCACAAATTGCTGTTATCTTTGAAAGATTTTCACCAGCAACTCTTCTAACATTTGTAGCACCAATATTTCCACTTCCATATTCCCTTACATCTTTATTAAGTTTCTTTTTTACTAAAATATATCCGCTAGGGATTGAACCCATGAGATATGAAAAAATAATTAATAATGGTAACATATATACCTCCTTATATATCTTTACATAAATATAATATTTAAGAATGTTAGATTATGCAAGAAATATTTATAAATAAAAGTTAATAGGAAACATAATATTAATAACAATAATATGGATAATATCATACAATATAACATTAAGAAGTGTGAGGTAAATATTGGATGAATAATTTGGACGAGCTAGCTATTATAACTTTTATTACTTGTGATGCTATATTGGAAAACTTTTATGAAATTAAAAATTTCTATAGATATTATTATAAAAATATAAAAAACAAGTTAAAAAGGTAATTAATAGATTATTCACATGAGCATCTATGAGAAAAAATATAAAAAATAACTATAGAAATAAAATGATAAACATAAAAAAAATAAAATTAGGAAAGTATAAATAATATAGAATTTTTATAACGGATAATCTAAAATTCAACTTAAATATTAAAAATTAATCCTAGGAATAGATTTAAGTAGTAAATTTTCTTTTAATAATAATTAAAAGAATAAAATGGATAATATTCTAAAAACAAGATAAATAGACATATAAATGAAATAAAAATTCTAAAAAGTGGATAAATTTAATGTTTTTAATGGAAAATTTAAAATACAAAAAGGGGAAGGGCGGAAAATTATTGACAAATACAAATAAATTGTCGTATTCTGTAATAGCGCGAAAATCTAGAGGTTTTTGTATTTAATAGTAGACGTATTAAAAAAAGCATGAGGTGAATTATCAATGGGAATAAGACTAGACAAACTAGTTGTAAAATTTGGAGACTTTAAGGCGCTTAATGAAGTTACATTACAAATTCCAAAAGGAAAGTTAGTTTCATTATTAGGACCTTCAGGATCAGGAAAATCAACAACGTTATTTACTATTTCAGGAATTCATAAGCCACATAGTGGAAAGATTTATTTTGGAGATAGAGATGTAACTGGATTAGAGCCAGAAGAGTTAGGAATAGGATTAGTATTCCAAAACTATGCATTATATCCACATATGACTGTAAAAGAAAATATATTATTTCCTTTAAAAAATCTAAAGTGGGATAAAGCTGAAGCAGAAAAGAGAGCTATAGAGGTTGCTAAAATTGTAAAAATTGAAAGTCAATTAGATAAAAAGCCATCTCAATTATCAGGAGGACAACAACAAAGGGTAGCTATCGCAAGAGCATTAGCAAAGAAACCTGATATTCTACTTCTTGATGAACCTTTATCAAACTTAGATACAAAGTTAAGAGTTGAAACAAGACAAGAAATTAGAAGAATTCAAAAGGAAACAGGGGTTACAGCTATATTCGTAACACATGACCAAGAAGAGGCTATGTCTATTTCAGATGAAATTGTATTAATGAAAGATGGTGCAATTCAACAAGTTTCATCACCTAGCGATATATATATGAATCCAGTAAATAAATTTGTTGCATCTTTTATAGGAAGCCCAGAAATGAACTTTATCGATTTAGAATGTAAAGAAGGAATTTCTAGTGTTGATTCATTAACAATAGAAAATTTACCTAAAGATAAGTCGAAAGTTATTTTAGGAGTAAGAGCAGAAGATTTTGAAGTAGCAGATAAGGGATTAAAAACTAAAGTTGTTACAGTAGAAATATTAGGTAGAGAAAGACTGTTAACATTAGACCATAACGGTGCTATATACAAAATGTTAGTTGACAAAGAGTTCTTTATTGACGAAGGTGCTGAACTAATAATTAGACCAAAGACAGGTAAGAGTTATGTGTTTGATGCTGAAAGTGAGGAGTTCATAACAAAATGCTAAAGAATAAAAATAAATTTAAAGGATATATATATTTACTACCTGCACTTATAATACTTGCTGTGTTTGTATTTTATCCAATAATTAATACAATAATTTTTAGTTTCGATGAAACTAAAGCTAGTGGATTTGTTTTTGGCTTTGGATCATATAAATATCTTTTCCAAGATAAAAGATTTATACAATCTTTAATTAATACTGTAATTTATGCTGCTATAGTTCCAGCTTTATCAGTATTTATTTCTTTATTAATAGCTAATGCTTTAGCTAATATAAAAAATGAAAAAGTAAGAGGAATATTCCAAAGTATTTACTTTTTACCTTATGTAACTTCATTAGTTGCTATAGGTATAGTATGGTCATGGTTATTTAATTCTGAATATGGAATTATTAACTTCTTATTAGAGAAGATAGGAATAAATCCGATAAATTGGCTTAATGATCCTAAATATGCAATGATAGCATTAATAATATTTGCGGTGTGGAAAAGTCTGGCTTTCAATACTTTGATATTAACTACAGGTATTGCATCAATAAATCCACAGTATTATCAAGCTGCAAAAATCGACCAAGCGACAAGTGGAACTATATTTAGAAAGATAACTGTAAAATTAGTTTCTCCTATGATTGCTTATACATATGTTATTAGTTTAATAGCTTCTTTTAAAGTTTACACGGAAGTTTATGTTCTATTTGGAGGACGTACATTAGATGGTGCAGTTTCAACTGTTGTTAGATATATAATTGATAGATTCTATGGGGATCAAGATTTCCCATTGGCATTTGCTGCTTCAGTTGTTCTATTAATTATAATATTAACTGTTACTTTAGTACAAAAAACAGTTGCTCGTAATAAGATTCATTACTAAGAGGTGTAAATATGAAAAATAAAAATAATTTTAAAGCATTCATTAAATACTTCTTATTAGTTGTCTTTGCTATTGTAACGCTATTCCCATTTTATTGGATGATAGCATCTTCTTTAAAGTCAAGTTTTGAAGTTATTCAAACACCACCAACAATGGTTCCAGAGAAATTTATGTGGAGTAACTTTAGTACTGCATTAGCAATGGCTCCTTTTGGAAGATATTTTATAAATACAATAATAGTTACAGCTTTAAGTATTGTTAGTACAGTTGTAATTTCAATATTATCAGCATTTGCTTTTTCTCATCTTGAATTTAAGGGAAGAGATTTAATATTTGCTATTTTCTTAGCATCAATGATGATACCAGGAGAAGTATTAATAGTAACTAATTTTAAAACAATTTCTGCATTAAATTTAATTGATAGCTATTCAGCATTATTTGTACCATATATGGCAAATGTATTGTATATTTATATGCTTAGAGAATTCTTCTTAAAGATTCCAAAACAATTATATTATGCAGCAAAAATTGATGGTGCAAGTGATTGGAAATTCTTGTGGAAAATAGTTGTGCCTATGGCAAAACCATCAATTATTACAATTTGTATATTAGTAGGAATAAATTCATGGAATGCATTCTTATGGCCATTACTTGTTACAAACAGTGATAATATGAGATTGCTTGCAAATGGATTAACTGCTTTCCAATCAGATGTGGGAAACAGATATGAATTATTAATGGCTGCTTCTACAATAATCACAATGCCAATAGTTGTAGTTTATATGTTCTTACATAAGAAGATCATGAATGGTATATCTATTGGGGGAATAAAAGGATAATATAAATAATTAGATATGTAGGAAAAGTTTGAATTAGAAGTTAAAATATTAATGATTTAATTATTTATATGAAAGTTATTATAAATGCTTTAATTATGTATATATGAGAATTTAATACTTTACCTTTTAATCATCTTTTCTTAAATATATATATAAATTAGGTTTTAGAGGTGAAACAAATGAAAAGAAGATTATTAGCATCTTTAATGACTGCAGTAGTTGCAGTTACAGCATTAACAGGCTGTTCAAAAAGTAATTCTTCAAACGAGAATATCGTTACAGAATTAAAAGAACCAGTTACAATTGAAATGTGGCATTATATGACTGGAAAACAAGCAGAAGTGTTACAAAGTATAGTTGATGACTTTAATAGTTCAAATACTCAAGGAATAACAGTTAAAGCTTCAGCACAAGGTAGTATTACTGACTTAAATAAAAAGGTTATAGCTGCGTCTCAATCAAATACTTTACCAGCTATAGTTAATATTTATCCTGATGCAGCTACAGGTCTTATTAATGATAATAAGGTTGCAGATTTAACACCATATGTTAATGATGAAACAGTAGGAATGAAAGATGACCTTAAAAATGATTTCATTCCAGATTTTATTAATGAATTATCACAATGGGGAGAAAATAAAATATACGGACTTCCATTAACTAAATCTACAGAAGTTTTATATGTAAATAAAAACTTATTAGAGCAATTAGGATATACTGTTGATGATTTAAAAGATTTAACTTTTGAAAAATTAGCAGAAATATCAGAAAAATGTCAATCAGAATTAGGAATACCTGGATTTGGATTCGATTCAAGTTCAAATGCATTTATTTCTAGCTTAAAAGAAGATGGAAAAGATTTTGTTCAATTAGATGGAAAAATTAATGTTGTTAATGATTGGTCTAAAGAATTTATGCAATTCTTTAGAAAAGAAACTCAAAGTGGTGCATTTAGAGTGCCTGGTGAAGATAAATTCTTATCAGGACCATTCTCAAATCAAAAGCTTTTAGCTTACCAAGGTTCTTCAGCTGGATTCGCGCACATAAATACTAATGGTGCTTTTGAAGTAGCTGTAGTAGAAGTTCCTCATTTTGAAGGAAAAGATAAAGCAGTTATTCAACAAGGTGCTTCTTTATTTGTAACTAAAGATGTTTCTCCAGAATCTCAATATGCTGCATATGAATTCATTAAATTTGTAACTAACACTGAAAATACAGCTAAGTTTGCAACATCTACTGGATATTTACCAGTTAGAAAATCAGCTCAAGATTCTACTGTAGTTCAAGAAGTATTAGCTGACACTAACTCTTTATACGGAAAGATTTATGATGTAGCTAAAGAATCATTAAATTTTGCTTACTTTACTCCTGCAATAAATAATGCTCAATCAGCAAGAACAGTTGCAGAAGAAAAGTATGCAGCTTATGTTACTGGAACTTCAGATGATGTTGACGATATGTTACAAGAAATGAACTCACAAGTTGAAACTTCAATAAGCCGTCAATAATACATAAAAATGTATAACTTTATTTATGCCCTGCTTAGCATAGCTAAGTGGGGGATTTTTTTATTAAATATTTAAATTTAAAGTTTTATCTTTAGGAGGTATTAAAAATGAAGGAAGAATTAATGAAAAGTATAATAAATAAAATTGAAGAGTATAATACTATAGCAATATATCGTCATGTTTTTCCAGATCCAGATTCTTATAGTTCACAAACAGCTTTAAAAAGTATAATAGAAAATACATATCCAAACAAGAAAGTAGTATTATTAGGAGAACACTCAAAAAATTTAGAGTATATAAATACTATGGATGAAGAAATTGAATTAAATAAAGATTCATTAGCTATTATTGTAGATGTTGCTAATAAAGAAAGAGTTGATAACCAGTCATTTAATAATTGTGGGTATATAATAAAAATTGATCATCATAAGCCTTTTGATGCTCCATTTGAAAATTTAACATGGGTAGATACTAATTATTCTTCTTGTAGTGAAATGATTTTAGATTTATATTTAGCTAATGAAGATAAGTTAAAAATAGATAAAAAAGGAAGACGTGCTTTATTTACAGGTATAGTTGGAGATACAGGAAGATTTTTATATATAGATAATCCAACTAACTTATTTGACAAGTTATCTAAGATTACTTTTGATTTAGAAACAAAAGAAATTTATGCAAATATGTATAAAAGAGAAGAGGCGGAATTAAAATTCTTAGGATATATTTATAGTAACTATATAACTACTGAAAACGGAATGGCTTACTTAAAGGTAAAAAATGAAGTAGCTAAAAAATATGGTTTAGAACCAATAAAGGCTGCTAGAATGGTAAATGCGCTTCAAGATACTGTGGGAATAAATAATTGGAATTTCTTTGTAGAAAAAGAAGATGGTTCAATTTTCTGTGAGTTTAGATCCAATGGTCCTAGAGTTAATGATATTGCATCTAGCTTTGGTGGAGGAGGTCATATGTTAGCAGCTGGCGCATCACTTGAAAGTTGGCAAAAAGTTGATGAAATAATAGAAGCACTTGATAATAATTCTAAAAAATATAAAAAGGAAAATAAATAAAATGTAAAAAAAGATACCTAAAAGTTAACTTTTTGTGAAAGTTGTCTTTAGGTATCTTTTTATAGATAAAAATATATTTTAATTTAGTAAAAATATGATATAATTAATTTATATTACTAATTAAGTGATATTTTAAAATAAATGTATAAGGATGTATTAATTAAAGGTTTTAAGGAGGACAAAAAAATATGGCAAGATTTACATTACCAAGAGATATTTATCATGGTGAAGGGTCTTTAGAAGTATTAAAGACTTTAAAAGGAAAAAGAGCGGTAGTAGTCGTTGGTGGCGGATCAATGAAGAAATTTGGTTTCTTAGATAAGGTAGAAAGTTATTTAAAAGAAGCTGGAATAGAAGTTAAGTTAATAGAGGGAGTAGAACCAGACCCATCCGTTGAAACAGTTATGAGTGGAGCAGCTGTCATGAGGGAGTTTGAACCAGATTGGATAGTAGCTATGGGAGGAGGTTCGCCAATAGATGCAGCTAAAGCAATGTGGATTTTCTATGAGTATCCTGATTTTACTTTTGAACAAGCTGTTGTACCTTTTGGTTTACCTGAATTAAGAAAAAAAGCTAAGTTTATTGCAATACCATCAACTTCAGGAACAGCTACAGAAGTAACTGCTTTCTCTGTAATTACTGATTATAAAGCTAAGATTAAATATCCTTTAGCTGACTTTAATTTAACTCCAGATATTGCAATAGTTGATCCTGAGCTTGCACAAACAATGCCTGCTAAGCTTGTTGCACATACTGGAATGGATGCATTAACACATGCAATAGAGGCATATACAGCTTCATTAAGATCAAATTTTTCAGATCCATTAGCTTTAAAAGCTATTCAAATGGTTGACGAATATTTAGTTAAGTCTTTTAAAGAAGATGTAGAAGCTAGAAATTTAATGCATGAAGCACAATGTTTAGCTGGGATGGCATTTAGTAATGCATTATTAGGAATAGTACACTCAATGGCTCACAAAGTTGGGGCTGTATTCCATATTCCACATGGATGTGCCAATGCAATATTTTTACCGTATGTAATTCAATATAATAGAACAGAATGTGAAAATAGATATGCTGATATAGCAAGAAGCTTAAAATTAGAAGGAAATACAGATTCAGAGTTAACAGATTCATTAATAGAAAAAATAAATGAATTTAATGTAGCTTTAAATATTCCAGCGTCAATGAAAGAATATGGAGTAACTGAAGAAGATTTCTTAGCTAATGTTAAACATGTAGCTCATAATGCTGTTTTAGATGCATGTACTGGATCTAATCCAAGAGCGATTGATGATGAGACTATGGAAAAACTTCTTTCATGTGCATTCTATGGAAATAAAGTAAACTTTTAATGAAATGTAAAAGTGAATAAGTAAAAGTGAAGAGTGAATAGTTAATGAATAAATTCAGTCATACTGAATTTAGAAAGAATATAATTTTAGAAACTGCGAAAGCAGTTTCGACATTAACTTTTCACTCTTCACTCTTACCTAATTTAGTTAACAAAAATGGCATTAAAAGTGTATTCTTAAACTTATAAAGAATATTCTAAATTTAAAATTTAGTTATAAAATATATAACATAAGAAAATTTTGGGGGTTATTAAGGTGTATAAGATAACAAGTAAAAGATTATTAACAGAAAACATATATTTAATGGATATTGAGGCTCCAAGGGTAGCTAAATCAGCTCAACCTGGTCAATTCATTATTATAAAGAATGACGAGAAAGGTGAAAGAATACCTTTAACTATTGCAGATTATGATAGAGATAATGGAACTGTTACAATAGTTTTTCAAACAGTTGGATATTCTACAAAAGAGCTAGCTAAATTTGAAGTAGGTGATTATGTACAGGACTTTGTTGGACCGTTAGGTCAACCAAGTGAATTTGTACATGAGGATTTAAGTGAACTTAGAAATAAGAAAATTTTATTTGTAGCTGGAGGGGTAGGTGCTGCGCCAGTTTATCCACAAGTAAAATGGTTCTATGATAATAATATTGATGTTGATGTTATTATTGGGGCAAGAAATAAAGAGTTAGTAATATTAGAAGATGAAATGAGAAAAGTAGCTAAAAATTTATATATATCTACTGATGATGGTTCTTATGGATTTAATGGTAGAGTTACAGATTGTTTATTGGATTTAGTAAATAATCAAGGAAAGAAATATGATCATGCAGTTGTTATAGGACCAATGATAATGATGAAATTTATGTCAATGCTTACTAAAGAGCTTAAGATAAAAACTACTGTAAGTTTAAATCCGATTATGGTTGATGGTACAGGTATGTGTGGTGCTTGTAGAGTTACAGTAGGAGATCAAGTTAAATTTGCATGTGTTGATGGTCCAGAATTTGATGGACACCTTGTAAATTTCGATGAAAGCATGAGAAGACAAGCTCTTTATAAAAGTGAAGAGGGAAGAGCTATGCTTAAATTAGAAGAAGGCGACACACATCATAGAGAAGGTTGCGGATGCGGAGGACATAAATAATGAATAAAGTAGTAGATAGAATGAAAAGAATACCTGTAAGAGAACAAGAAGCTAGTGTAAGAGCTAAAAACTTTGATGAAGTTTGCTTAGGATATGATGAGGAAAGAGCTTTAGATGAGGCAAGTAGATGTTTAGGATGTAAAAATCCAAAGTGTGTAAGTGGGTGCCCAGTATCAATAGATATACCAGGATTTATATCTCATGTTAAAGAGGGAGACTTTGAAGGTGCAGCAAAAGAAATTGCAAAGTATAGTGCATTACCAGCTGTTTGTGGTAGGGTATGTCCTCAAGAATCTCAATGTGAAGGAAAGTGTGTATTAGGAATAAAGGGTGAACCAGTTGCTATTGGTAAATTAGAAAAATTTACAGCAGATTGGGCTAGAAATCATAATGTAGACCTTTCTAATAAAGAAGAATCAAAAGGTAAAAAAATAGCTGTAATAGGTTCAGGACCAGCAGGACTTACTTGTGCAGGAGATTTAGCTAAGAGGGGTTATGATGTTACTATATTTGAAGCTTTACATGAGGCAGGTGGAGTTTTAGTTTATGGTATACCTGAATTTAGATTACCAAAAGAAGAGGTAGTAAAAGCTGAAATTGAAAATATTAAAAAGCTTGGTGTTAAAATTGAAACTAATGTAGTTGTCGGAAGAACAGTTACAATAGATTCATTAATTGAAGATGAAGGCTTTGATGCTATATTTATAGGATCAGGAGCAGGATTACCGAAATTTATGGGAATACCAGGTGAAAATTCAAATGGAGTATTCTCAGCAAATGAATTTTTAACAAGAGTAAACTTAATGAAAGCATTTAAAGATGAATACCATACACCGGTTAAGGTTGGAAAGAAGGTAGCTGTAGTTGGTGGAGGAAATGTTGCAATGGATGCAGCTAGAACAGCATTAAGACTTGGTGCAGAAACTCATATTGTCTATAGAAGAAGTGAATCAGAATTACCAGCAAGACTTGAGGAAGTTCATCATGCAAAAGAAGAAGGTGTAATATTTGATGTATTAACTAATCCTACAGAAATTTTAACAGATGAAAATGGAAATGTTACAGGAATGAAGTGTGTTAAAATGGAACTTGGAGAGCCTGATGCTTCTGGAAGAAGAAGACCTGTTGTTAAAGAAAATTCAGAGTTTGTTATGGAGATAGATACTGTTATAATGTCTCTTGGAACATCTCCAAATCCATTAATTTCATCAACTACTAAAGGATTAGAAATTAATAAGTGGAAATGCATAGTTGCTGATGAAGAAACAGGCCTTACAACAAAAGAAGGTGTTTATGCTGGAGGAGATGCAGTTACAGGGGCTGCAACTGTTATTTTAGCAATGGGAGCAGGAAAAAAGGCAGCTGTTGCAATAGATGAATATTTAAGTAATAAATAAATAGAATTAATTGACTTTTTATCAATAAATGAATAAAATTATTTTATAACTCCAAAGTTATGTTCTTTCTTTGGGGTTTTTCTTTATAATACAATGAAACTCCTTGGCCTAAAGGTCGAATGAGAATTATGACGGTAGGTGTAATTATGAAATTAACAAAAAATCAAAATAGATTTATAAATAATAAAAATATGGGCTTTTCATTGATGAAAGGAAAATCATTAACAGGAAAGACAGTAGCAGCTTTGTATAGAGTTATAAACTTAGAAAACAATTATTGTATATATAATGAAGATAAAATTTTATATTTATCTTCAAATAGTGAAAAGTTAGAAAATAGTGAAAATTTATATAAAGAAAAAAGTAAAGTAAGTGAATTTTATTCATTATTTACTAAGGATAAAGCAAGAGTTGAATTTAATTTAATAAATGTATTAATAAAGGATTTTTCTGAAAGATACATAAAAGAAAATAAACTAAATTTAAAATCTATTTCTTTTGAGGAAGCATATAAGTTTATAAAAACAGAAGAGTTTTATAATAAATTATTATTTTTTAGAAAAAAATCTAAAGCTATTAATAAAATTAAAACAGAAGACTTATATGATGAAATTATGTGGATAAAAGCATGTAATTTTACAAGAGAAGAGTATAATGAAGTTGAAAGAAAAGGTAGAAGATATAGATTAGTAAGAAATTCATATAGTAGAGATTCTATATATACTCTTATGGAATTATATACTTCTATATTAAGAAATAATGGATATTATGATTCTTATGATGAAGTATCATTTGCAGTAAAATATGGACAAAACTATAAAGAAAAGTACACCCACATAATTTTAGATGAGGTAGAAGTATTAACTAAAGGTGAAATTGAATTTGTAAAAAGTATATATTCTAATAATGCATATTCATCATTTGTTTTTATTTTAAACAATGAGTTTTATAATAATAAAATGTGTTGGTTAATAAAAGGTAGAAGATTGAAAACTCTTGGAGCTGACTTTAAAGGAAGAAGTTTTTCTTTTAAGAAAGAATTTAAAGAAGAGAAAATTAAAGAAAAAAACTATATGGAAAAATTCCAATATGTTAATTTAAAATATAAAAATATTGTTGAATTTAATATGGATAGTTCTTCTTCTAAAAAAGAAATTTACTTAGAGGATAATACTACATTCAATGAAGAGGAATTAGTTGAAGTTGATGTATATAGTAATATAGCAGCTGGTAATCCTATTGAAATTAATGATGAAGTAGAAGAAAAATTTAATTTGCCTAAAAGCTGGTTAGAACGAGGAAAAGACACTTTCATACTACATGTTAAAGGTGATAGTATGATTGAAAAGAATATAAATGATGGGGATTTAGTTGTTATTAAGAAACAAAATACTGCATTAAATAATGATATTGTTGCTGCAAGTTTAGATGGAGAAGCAACGTTAAAAACTTTAAAATTAAATGGTAAGGAGCCTATGTTAGTTCCAGCCAATCCTAAATATAGTGAAATATATTTAGAAGGAAAGGAAGTAAGTATATTAGGTGTAGCTATTGGGGTAATAAAAAATAAATTTAATTAGTTATTAAGATAAGGGGGCTAAAAAATGATTTCTAGTAAAATGAGAACTATGGTTTTAAATAGTTCTACTATTAGAGCAATGTTTGAAGAAGGAAAGAGATTATCAAGTATATATGGGGAAGAAAATATTTTTGATTTTAGTATAGGTAATCCCAATGTAGAACCACCAGAAGAGATTAAAGATATAATAAATAAAATTATTAATGAGGAAAAACCTAATTTTCTTCATGGATATATGAATAATTCAGGATATGAAGATGTTAGAGAAGCTATAGCTAATCATTTAGGACAAGAATATAATCTTCAATTGAAATGTGAAAATATAGTTATGACTTGTGGTGCTGCTGGAGGGTTAAATGTAATTTTAAAAAGCATTTTAGATCCAGAAGATGAAGTTATTATTTTTGCACCTTTCTTTGGAGAGTATGTTAATTATGTTAAGAATTTTGATGGTGTAGTAACTGTTATATCAGCAGACACAAATAGTTTTCAATTAAACTTGGAAGAATTAAAAAAGAAAATATCAAATAAAACAAAAGCTGTAATTATTAACTCCCCTAATAATCCAAGTGGAGTTATATATAGTGAAGACACAATAAAAGAATTGTCTGCTATATTAAGAGAGAAAGAATTAGAATTTAGCAAAGATATTTATCTAATATCAGATGAACCATATAGAGAAATTATATATGATAATACTAAAGTACCTTGTATATTAAATTATTACAATAATTCATTTATAGGATATTCATATAGTAAGTCATTATCACTACCAGGTGAAAGAATAGGTTATATTGTAGTTAATCCTAAGATGAATACTTTTGAAGATGTAACAGCGGCTTTAAATATAGCAAATAGGATTCTAGGATTCGTTAATGCACCTTCACTTTTCCAAAGAGTAATAAAAGAAAGTTTAAAATTAGAAGTGGATGTTAACATTTATAAGAAAAATAGAGATTTATTATATAATCATTTAATTTCTATAGGTTTTGAATGTCTAAAACCAGATGGAGCATTTTATCTTTTTCCAAAATCACCAATAGAAGATGATGTTAAGTTTTGTGAGGATGCTAAAAAGTTTAATATATTAGCAGTGCCAGGAAAAACTTTTGGATGCCCAGGGTATTTTAGATTATCTTATTGTATATCTTATGATAAGATTGAAAAATCACTAAAAGCTTTTGATGAGCTTATAAAGTTATATAAATAATATAACTAAAAAGTCTTATATTGAATAAAAAAATACAAATTAGGGCAAGTTTTAAATGGGGAACTTAAATGTTGCTATAGCCCCTTGTATTTATTAGTAAAGTATGCTAAGATGTATTAAGAAGTAATTTACTAATAGCTAGAAAATGAAGAGTGGGGCGTGTTCCCGCTCTTTCTATTTGAACGCAACTACTTTTTAGTTGCGTTTTTACATATCTATTTTTTAAATTACCTAAAAAACTGAATATTGCAAAGGAGGATAATTATGAAGAATGATGCCTTAGTGACTCAAATTTATGAAATGGTCAAACCTATAGCAGACGAACTTAACTATGAAATATATCATGTTGAATATGTTAAGGAAAATGGAGAATATTATTTAAGAATATATATAGAAAAAGAAGGCGGTATCACTTTAAGTGATTGTGAAGCTCTTTCAAGAAGAGTAAGTGACCTTATGGATGAAAAAGATCCTATACCAGAAGCTTACTTCCTAGAAGTGTCATCACCAGGTTTAAATAGAACATTATTTACTGAAGCTCATTATAAGAGATTTGTAGGTAGAGAAGTAATGGTTAAGCTTGCAAAAGCTATCGATGGAAAGAAAAGTGTTAAAGGTATTTTAAAAGAAGTTAATGAAGAAAATATAATAATTGAAGCAGACACTTTAATAAGCATACCAAAAGAAAAAATTAAAAGTGCAAATATTGAAGGGGAAATATAGTAAGGAGGGTATTTAAGATGAACCAAGAGTTTATAGGTGCTCTTAAAGAAATAGTAAAAGATAAAGGTATTAGTGAAGATTTATTATTTACAACAATTGAGGATGCATTAGTTGCAGCATATAAGAAAAATTATGCTGGTCCAACATCTTCAGCACAAAATGTAAAAGTAACAATTGATAGAGAAAGTGGAGAAATACATGTTTATTCTCAAAAGATTGTTGTTGAAGAAGTTTTTGATAATGTTACTGAAATAGGATTAGAAGAAGCTCAAGAAATAAAACCTACATATGATTTAGATGATGTAGTAGATTTTGAAGTTACTCCAAAGAATTTTGGAAGAGTTGCAGCACAGCTTGCAAAGGGAGTAGTAACTCAAAGAATAAGAGAAGCTGAAAGAAGTATCATATATAATGAATATAAAGAAAAAGAATATGATATTATAACTGGAACAGTTTTAAGAGAAGATAAAGGAAATGTTTTTGTTAATATTGGAAAGCTTGAAACAGCAATTGGACCAAATGAACAAATTCCAAGAGAAAAGTATAAATTTAATGAAAAAATTAAATTATATGTTGTAGAAGTAAAAAATACTTCTAAAGGTGCTCAAATAATAGTATCTAGAACACATCCAGGATTAGTAAAAAGATTATTTGAATTAGAAGTTCCAGAAATATATGAAGGTGTTGTTGAAATAAAGAGCATCTCAAGAGAAGCGGGATCAAGAAGTAAAATTGCAGTAGTATCTCATGATGAAAATGTTGATCCTATGGGAGCGTGTGTTGGACCTAAGGGTGCAAGAGTTCAAAATATAGTAAACGAACTTAAAGGTGAAAAGATTGATATAATTAAATGGAGCAAAAACCCAGAAGAATTTATAGCAAGTTCTTTAAGCCCTGCAAAAGTATTAAGTGTAACAGTTGATGAAGATTCAAAATCAGCTAAGGTTGTTGTTGATGATAATCAATTATCACTTGCAATTGGTAAAGAAGGTCAAAATGTAAGATTAGCTGCTAAGCTAACTAATTGGAAAATTGATATAAAGAGTAAGTCACAAGCTGAAGCTATAGAGGAATAAGGGGGATTTTTTTATGAAAGTAAAGAAAATACCTTTAAGAATGTGCACAGGTTGTATGGAAATGAAGCCTAAGAAGGAGCTTATTAGAGTTGTAAAAAGCCAAGAAGGCGAAGTTTCTGTTGACTTAACAGGAAAAAAAGCAGGAAGAGGCGCTTATATTTGTAAAAGTATTGAGTGCTTAGAGAAAGCATTTAAAGCAAAAAGATTAAGTAGAAACCTTGATGTTGCAATAGATGAAGAAATATACAACAGATTAAGGGAAGAGATAGTTAATGAATAAGTTTTTTAATTTTTTAGGTCTTGCTAAAAGATCAGGGAATTTAATAGAAGGGTATAGTAAATGTGATGAACAACGTAACAGACGTAGTTTTTATCTTGTAATACTAAGTGATGATGCTTCTAATAGTACAAAAAAGAAGTTCAGAAATCACTGTGCTGAAAAAGGAATTCCTCTTATAGAAGGCTTTTCGAAAGAACAACTAGGCAACCCAATTGGAAGAGAGGAACTAAAAGTTTTAGCTGTAGTAGATAAAAACATGGCTGAAAAGTTAATATCCTTGTACCAAAATGAAGAAGGAAGAAATTAACCGGGGGTGATTTTATTGTCAAAGATTAGAGTATATGAATTGGCAAAAGAGCTTAACGTTAGCTCAAAAGATTTAATAAATTTATTAATGGAAGAATTTGGTGTTGAAGTTAAAAATCATATGAGTGTAATAGAAGATGAAGATGCAACACTAATAAAAGAATTATTAGGTGACACTAGTGATAGTGAAGGAAAGAAAAGTTTAGTTGATGAATATGAAGAAGAACTTGCTGAGTCACTTAATAAAGGTGTAAGAAAAAAGAAAAAGACTAAAAAAGAGTTAGAGCAAGAAGAAGTTGAAAGAAATGCTGAAGCTGCATGTGGAGTAATTGAAATTGGTGAAACAATAACAGTTAAAGAATTATGTGAAAAGCTTGGTAAGCCAACAAATGATGTTATTAAGAATTTAATATTCTTAGGTGTAATGGCTGGTGTTAACCAAGAAATAGACTTCTCTACTGCTGAAAAACTTTGTGAAAAATACGAAGTTTTAGTTGAAAAGAAAGAAGAAGGAACAGAATTAGAAGCATTTGAAGAAGAAACTGATGTTGTTGAAGAGAACTTAGTTAAGAGACCTCCAATAGTAACAATTATGGGGCATGTTGACCATGGTAAGACATCACTTTTAGATGCTATAAGACATGCAAAAGTTACTGCTAGTGAAGCTGGTGGAATAACTCAACATATAGGTGCTTACACAGTTTCTTTAAATGGAGAAAAGATTACATTCTTAGATACTCCAGGACATGAAGCTTTCACTGCAATGAGAGCTAGAGGAGCACAAGTTACTGATATAGTTATATTAGTTGTTGCTGCAGATGATGGTATAATGCCACAAACAAAGGAAGCAATTAACCACTGTAAAGCTGCAGAGGTTCCTATGATTGTTGCAATAAATAAAATTGATAGACCAGGTGCAAATGTTGATAGAGTTAAACAAGAATTAACTGAGCATGGATTAGTTTCAGAGGACTGGGGTGGAGATACTATTTGTGTTCCAGTTTCAGCTAAGACTGGTGAAAATTTAGAAAGTTTATTAGAAATGGTTCTATTAACAGCTGAAATGCAAGAATTACAAGCAGATCCAAATAGAAAAGCTAAGGGTACTGTAATTGAGGCTAAATTAGATAAGGGTAGAGGAGCTGTTGCATCACTACTTATTCAAAATGGTACTTTAAATGTAGGTGATTCTATCTTAGTTGGTTCTACTTACGGTAGAATAAGAGCTATGTTTGATGATAGAGGAAAGAAAATAAAGAGTGCTGGACCATCTATTCCAGTTGAAATATTAGGTCTTTCAGAAGTACCAGCTGCCGGTGATAGATTTATAGTTTGTAAAGATGAAAAGACTGCAAGAAATATGGCTGAAGTTAGAAAGCAAAAGATTAAAGCTGATAGTCACCAAGCTTCTAATAGAGTATCTTTAGAAGATTTATACAGTCAAATCCAAGAAGGAAAAGTTAAAGAATTAGCTATAGTTGTTAAAGCAGACGTTCAAGGTTCTGTTGAAGCAATAAGACAATCTTTAGAAAAATTATCTACTGATGACGTTAAGGTTAGAGTAATACATGGTGCTGTTGGTGCTATAACAGAAACAGACGTTACACTTGCTGCAGCTTCAAACGCTTTAGTTATTGGATTTAACGTAAGACCAGATTCAAATGCAACAGTTCAATCAGAAAAGGAAAACATTGAAATAAAAACATATAGAATAATATATGATGCAATTGAAGATGTTAAATCTGCTATGATTGGTATGCTTGAACCAGAATATAAAGAAGTTATAAATGGTAAAGCAGAAGTAAGAATGACATATAAGATTTCAAATGTAGGAACTATAGCAGGTTGTTATGTTATAGATGGTAAAATTGTAAGAAATTCTGAAGTTAGAGTAATTAGAGATGGTATCGTAATATTCGAATCAACATTAGCTTCATTAAAGAGATTTAAAGATGATGCTAAAGAAGTAGCTAAAGGATATGAATGTGGGTTAAGTGTTGAAAAGTTCAACGATCTTAAAGAAGGCGATATTATAGAATCATTTACAATGGAAGCTATTAAAAGAAAAGAGCTTTAAGAGGTGTTTTAAATGGCTAACTATAGAGGCGGAAGAATAAACGAAGAAGTAAAAAGAGAAATTAGTACTATAATAAGAAATGAAATAAAAGACCCAAGACTTACAGCCATGGTATCAGTTACTGATGTAAAAGTAACTAAAGATTTAAGATATGCAAAGGTATTTGTAAGTATATTTGGAAAAGATGATGAAGAAAAGAACAATACATTTATTGCTCTAAAAAATGCTAGTGGATATATTAGAAGAGAAATAGGTCAAAGAATTAATTTAAGATACAATCCTCAAATAATATTTGAACTTGACGATTCAATAAATTATGGAATGCATATTGAAGAATTAATTCAAAAGGTAAAAGATAAGTAATATGACTTTAAGTCAAATTGCAAAGTTTATATTAGAAAGTAAAAAAATAGGCATTACCTACCATGTATCACCTGATGGTGATGCAGTAGGTAGTGTTCTTGCACTTTTTAACGCTTTAAAAAGTTTAAACAAGGATTGTTACATAATATCAAAGGATACTTTATCAGAAAATTTAAAGTTTTTAAAAGGATCAGATGAAATTACTGGAGAAATTACAGAGCCTGTAGATGAAACTGATATTGTAGTAGTACTTGATTGTGGAAATTTAGAGAGAGTAAGTGCAAATTTAAAAGAATTCACTGGCACAATAGTAAATATAGATCATCATCTTTCAAATGATAAATACGGTGATGTTAATTATATAGATTCAAATGCAGCTGCAACAGCAGAAATAGTATTCGAACTATTAAATTTAATGGGAATAAGTTTTGAAAAAGAAAATAGCGTTATAAAAGATATAGGAACCTGCATGTATACTTCAATAGTAACTGATACAGGTGCATATAGACATTCTAACGTAACAGAGAGAACACATAAGATATCTGCAATATTGAAGAAAATAGGTGTAGATAATACTTTTATTTATCAAAGTCTTTTTGATAATAAGGATTTTAGCAGAATAAAGCTAATTGGAAAAGCGTTGAGCAATATGCAACTTATTTTAAATGGAAAAGTTGCTTTATTAGAAATAGATAAAAATTTTACAGCAGATTTAGGAATTGATATAGGAGATACATCAGATATAATTTCTTATGGTCTTCAAATTAAAGGTGTTGAAGTAACATTATTATTAAAAGAAGTTGAAGATGGTGTTAAAGCTAGTCTTAGAGCTAAGAATTATGTTGATGTAAGAAAAATAGCAGAAGTTTTTGGTGGCGGTGGTCATATAAGAGCTTCTGGTATAAAAATGAAAAATATGTCAATGGAAGAAGCTAAATATGAAATATTAAATGAAATACAGAAAGAGTTGTAAGATATGAATGGTATTTTAAATATCTTTAAACCAAAGGGAATGTCATCTTTTGATGTTGTTAGAGTAGTGAAAAAAGTAGCTAAAACAGGAAAGGTTGGGCATACTGGAACATTAGATCCAGAAGCAACAGGGGTATTACCTGTATGTATTGGAAGAGCAACTAAAATAATAGATTATATCATGGATTCAGAAAAGGTATATGAAGTTACTTTTAAGTTGGGAATTAGGACAACTACTTATGATTTAGAAGGAGAAGTTTTAGAAGAAAGAGACACTTCTAATCTAAGAGATGAAGATATATTAGGTGTAGTTAAAGATTTTATAGGAGAATATTCTCAAGTTCCACCTATGTATTCAGCTTTAAAGCAAAATGGAGTTAGACTTTATGAGTTAGCTAGAAAAGGAATAGAAGTAGAAAGAGAAGGTAGATTGATAAAAATCTATAATATTGAAGATGTTAAAATAAATAATCCTTATGTTTCTATGAAAGTTACATGTTCTAAAGGCACTTATATAAGAAGTCTATGTTATGATATAGGAGAAAAGCTAGGGGTTTTTGCAACTATGACAGAGCTAAATAGATCAAAAACTTCTGTATTTTCACAAGAAAAATCAATTAATATTAATGATTTAACGGAAGAAAATATAGAAGACTATATCGTAACAATGGAAGAAGCATTAAGCAAATATGAAGCAATTATAGTCCATGGAAAGTATGTAAAACTTCTTGTAAATGGAGTAAGGGTTGCTGATAATAGATTTACTAAAGATAAGATTATTAATAATACATTATATAGAGTGTATGATGAAAATAATAATTTTATAGGCCTAGGTGAAAGAAATAATGCTGGCTTTAAAATAGAGAAGTTACTAATCACATAGGAGAAAAAATAATGCTAATATATGATAACAAAGCTTTTAATGAAGAAAGTAGAAATAATTATATAGCTCTTGGTAGCTTTGATGGATTACACTTAGGACACTTATCATTAGTGAGAAAAGTTAAAAATTTAGCCATAAAAAATGGTGGTAAATCAGTTGTTTTTACTTTTAAAAATCATCCTAGAAGATTTTTAAATATTAATAATAAAATAGAATTAATTATGACCAATGAAGAGAAAATTAATGTTTTACAAAATGAAGGAATAGATATACTGGCATTTAAAGATTTTGATGAAAAAATTATGAAGATGATGCCTGATGAATTTATAAAGTGGTTATGCAAAAGCTACAATGTAAAAGGAATTGTTGTAGGATTTAATTTTAAGTTTGGTTATAAAAATTTAGGTGATATTGAGCTTTTAAAAAAATTCGAGGAAGAATATGGGTATAAATTATATGTAATGGAACCTTGTAAAATCCAGGATGAAATAATAAGCTCTACAGTCATTAGAAAAGAGTTAATAGAAGGAAATGTAAGAAAAGCGTTTAATATGTTATCTAGACCATATATGCTTTCTGGAAAAGTAATAGATGGTAAAAAACTTGGAAGAACTATAGGTTTTCCAACTGCTAATTTAGAAATTAATAAAGAAAAGGTTATTCCTAAAAAAGGTGTTTACTATACTAATGTAAAAATTAATGAAAAATTTTTTAAAGGAATTACTTCTGTAGGGAATAATCCTACTGTAAATGGGCAAGAATTAACTGTAGAAACCTATATCTTAGATTTTAGTAATGATATATATGGAAAAGAAATTAATATTTATTTTATTGATAGAATTAGAGATGAAATAAAATTTAATAATATTAATGAATTAATTGAACAATTAAAAAAAGATAAAAAATTTGCAGAGAAAAGTAGTGAAGTTATAGGTCAAAATAATATATAATTTTTTATTATTAGATAATAAAATCTAAATAAATTTAAAATTATAAATTATGTTTACAAGATAGACTTACTTTGCTATAATATTTCATGAAGAACCTACTTCTAAGATTTGAGGGTGATTTCTCTTTTCCTGGAAATAGGGGATAAATTAACTGGAGGTGTCATTATGGACGCAATAAGAAAGCAAGAATTAATCAAACAATACGGAAGACATGAAGGAGACACTGGTTCACCAGAAGTTCAAATCGCTCTTTTAACTGAAAGAATCAACTCATTAACTGGACACTTAAAAGTTCACAAAAAAGACCACCACTCAAGAAGGGGTCTTTTAATGATGGTTGGACAAAGAAGAGGTCTTTTAAATTACTTAGCTGAACAAGATATCGAAAGATACAGAGCTATAATAGCACAATTAGGCTTAAGAAGATAGTCTTTATAGAGCGGGTTTTATCCGCTCTATTATTTTAAAAAAATTAAATTAGTAGAACCGTAAAACCTGAAGGGAGGTTATTAAATGACTAATATATTAGAAAGAAATATAGCTGGTAGAAATATGAAGGTTGAATTTGGTAGAGTTGGAATGTTATCAAATGCAGCTATTTTTATGAGCTATGGAGATACAGTAATATTAACAAATGTTAATGCTTCAGAAAAACCAAGAGAAGGAATAGATTTCTTTCCATTAAGTGTTGAATATGAAGAAAGATTATACGCAGTTGGTAAAATACCAGGTGGATTTATAAAAAGAGAAGGTAGACCTTCAGAAAATGCAATTCTTTTCGGAAGAGCTGTAGATAGACCATTAAGACCATTATTCCCTAAGGGATATAGAAATGATGTTCAAGTGGTTTGTACAGTTGTATCTGTAGAACAAGATAACTTACCAGAAATTCTAGCAATTAATGCAGCATCAATGGCATTATCTCTATCAAGTATTCCTTTTACAACTCCAGTTGCAGCAGTGCAAGTTGGACTAATCGATGGAAATTTTGTTTTAAACCCTACTTCAAAAGAAAGAGAAGAAAGTATTCTTCAATTAACTGTTTGTGCAACTAAAGAAAGAGTTATGATGATTGAAGCTGGTGGAAATGAAATACCAGAAGATACAATGATTAAAGCAATTGAATATGGTTTTGAAAAGTGTCAAGATATAGTTGCATTCCAAGAAGAAGCAATGGCTAAGTTCGGAAAAGAAAAGGATGAACCTATTCTTTACAAGCCAGATGAAGAGCTTACAAAGGATATTAAGGAATTTGCTAGCGAAATGATCAAAGAAGCTATGTGGATCACTGATAAAGATGAAAGAAATGCAGCAATGGATGTAGTAAACGATAAAATAACTGAAGAATTTGCAGAAAAGTACCCAGATACATTTGCAGATTCTAAGGAAATAGTTTATAACATGCAAAAAGAAGTAGTTAGAGATATGCTTTTAAACCATTCTAGAAGACCAGATGGAAGAGCTTTTGACGAAATAAGAAAGATTTCATGTGAAGTAGATTTACTTCCAAGAACTCATGGAACAGGTTTATTTACAAGAGGATTAACTCAAGTTATGACTGTAGCTACTTTAGGAGCTGTTGGAGATATTCAAATTATAGATGGTATAGGTGAAACAGAATCAAAGAGATATATGCATCACTATAACTTCCCTGCTTATTCTGTTGGTGAAGTAAAGCCATTAAGAGGACCTGGTAGAAGAGAAATAGGTCATGGAGCTTTAGCTGAAAGAGCTTTAGAACCACTTATTCCTTCAGAAGAAGAATTCCCATATACAATTAGATTAGTTTCAGAAGTATTAAGCTCAAATGGTTCAACTTCTCAAGCTTCTGTTTGTGGATCTACATTAGCATTATTAGATGCAGGTGTTCCAATTAAGAGACCAGCAGCGGGTATTGCAATGGGGCTTATAACATCAGAAGATTTAAGCGAAGAAGAAGTTTTAACTGATATACAAGGAATAGAAGATTTCTTTGGAGATATGGACTTTAAAGTAGCTGGTACAACTGAAGGTATAACTTCAATTCAAGTTGATACTAAAATTAAGGGATTAAGTTTTAATGTAATTGAAACAGCAATTAAAAATGCAAGAAAAGCTAGATTACACATTTTAGATAAAATTAACGAGTGTATACCAGCACCAAAATCAGAAGTATCTAAATTTGCACCAAAAACATCAACTATTTCTATCGATCCAGAAAAGATAAGAGATGTTATTGGAGCAGGTGGTAAGGTTATTAATAAGATAATAGCTGATACAGGTGTTAAGATTGATATTAAAGAAGATGGTACGGTATTTGTTTCTTCACCAGATCATGATGGAGTAAATGAAGCTATTAGAATTATTGAAGGATTAACTAAGGAAGTTCAAGCAGGTGAAGTTTACTTAGGAAAGGTAACTAAAATAGCTGCATTTGGTGCATTTATTGAAATCTTACCTAATAAAGAAGGACTTTGTCATATTTCTAAATTAGATAAGAAGAGAGTAGAAAAGGTTGAGGATGTTGTATCTGTTGGAGATGAAATTTTAGTTAAAGTAACTGAAATAGACTCTCAAGGAAGAATTAACCTTTCAAGAAAAGATGCTCTTCCACAAGATGAGGTAACTGAATAATAAAAATGTTAAAAGAGAATTTAAAATAATTCTCTTTTTTTTACTATATAGAATAAATATGATAAGATTAAAATAAACTAAAAGCAAATCGATAAAAAATGGAGGTAAATATGTTTAATTTATATACATTAGATAATGGCTTAAGGGTTGTAACAGAATATATTGAGCATGTTAATTCTATAAGTGTAGGAATTATGGTTCAGAATGGTTCAAGAAATGAAAGTAAAGATGTTAATGGTATTTCGCATTTTATAGAGCATATGTTTTTTAAAGGCACAGATAAAAGAAGTGCAAAAGAAATAGTACAAGAGATAGAAAATATAGGTGGACAAATTAATGCTTATACAAGTAAGGAAACTACTTGTTATTATATAAAAGCATTAAATACTCATGTTGATTTATGTCTAGACGTAATTTCTGATATGATATTAAATTCAAAATTCGATGAAGAAGAAATTGAAAAAGAAAAAGGTGTAGTTATTGAAGAAATAAATATGAGTCAAGATAATCCAGAAGATGTATTAGATGAGATACATTCAGAAGCTATCTTTGGAGATAATTCTTTATCATATCCTATTTTAGGGACACCTGATAAAATAAAATCATTTACTAGAAGAAAGATTAAAGATTATATTAGAACACATTATACACCTTATAACTCTGTACTTAGTATTTGTGGAAAGTTTGATGAAAAGGAATTAAGAAAGCTTATTGAAGAGTATTTTGGAAAATGGAGCAAAGATGATATATATAATCCAACATATGAATCTATTATATTAAAGCATGATAGTAAGTATACAGAAAAACAAATAGAGCAAGTTCATATAAATCTAGGTTTAAATGGATTACCATATGCTGATGATAAATCTTATTCATTAGTATTATTAAATAATATATTTGGTGGCGGTGCATCATCAATACTTTTCCAAAAGGTTAGAGAAGAATTAGGATTATGTTATAGTGTTTATTCTTATATGCAACCTTATCTAGGTGTTGGAACAATGAATATATACACAGGATTAAGTAATAAGTATTGTGATAAGGCCATAAGTGTTATTAATGAGCATTTACATGATTTTGCTAATAAAGGTATAAGTAAAGAATTATTAGAAATTAATAAAGAAAAAATTAAAGCAAGTTATATATTAGGTTTAGAAAGCACTTCATCTAGAATGTTTGCTAATGCAAAATGTTTCTTATTACAAAATAAAATTAAAACACAAGAAGATGTAATTAAGAGAATTAACAAAATAGATAATGATGACATAAACTATGTATTGGAGAGATGCTTTAAGCCAGGAATAATAAGCACTGCTTTTGTTGGGCAAGGTATAGAAGCTGATAAATTAAATTCAATTATAAATAACTCTAAAGTTGCATATAAGAGTTCTACTAATGAAAAATTTCTATTGTAAGTTTGGCCTATAGTTGATATATTATTTAAGGAGAGGAAAGCGCTAGTTGGATTTTTATAGTATATGTAAAGTAATATATTACTTATTGAATGCATAATATTATGTATAACAAGGAGGTAATTATTATGAAGGATTTTGAATATTACGAAAAAAAGCCAGAAAGTCAACTTAGAAACTTAAGTGAGTTAGAAAGATATGAAATTTTTAACTTAGAAAGTGCAGAAAAGTATGATAGCGCTCAAAATATTGATTTTATAATTGACGAAGAAGGATATCTTAAATTCCTGGTTGTTGGTATTAGTGCAAATAAGTTTAGCTTCTTTGGTAGCAAAGAATATGTTGAAATACCATGGGAATGTGTAACAAAAGTTGGAACTAATGTCATAGTAATCTCTGCTGAGGAAGGAAAGATAAAAAGAGCGAGAGCTTAAAAAACTTAAGGGGGAGATTCCTTGAATATAATAGTGCAAAAGTTCGGAGGAACATCTGTATCTACAGAGGAAAGAAGAAAACAAGTAATAAAAAAAATAGGGAAAGCAATTGAAAGTGGATTAAAACCAGTAGTAGTAGTTTCAGCTATGGGAAGAATGGGAGAGCCATATGCAACAGATACCCTATTATCACTTGTAGATAATAATTTTAAAAATAATAACAAAAGTGCTCAAGATTTATTAATGTGTTGTGGAGAAATAATAAGTTCAGTAGTATTATGTAATGATTTATATAAGCATGGAATAACTGCAGTTCCGCTAACTGGAGGTCAAGCAGGAATTATAACAAATAGTGTCCACACTGATGCACAAGCTATTGATGTAGATACTCATAATATAATAAAAATTCTAGAGTCAGGAAAAGTACCAGTAGTAACAGGATTCCAAGGAGTTACTAAAGATGGTTTTTTCACAACTTTAGGAAGAGGTGGAAGTGATACTTCTGCATGTATATTAGGAGTTGCATTAAAGGCCAAAGAAATAGATATATATACTGATGTTGATGGTATAATGACAGCAGATCCAAGAATGGTAGAGGATGCATCTCTTATAAATGAAATGACATATAATGAGGTATTCCAATTAGCGGATCAAGGCGCAAAGGTTATTCATCCAAAAGCTGTTGATTTAGCTAAAAAGGGAAATGTACCATTAGTTATTAAGAATACTATGAATGATTCAAAGGGTACTATGATTAAGAGTAATGTTTCAGAAGAAGAAAAGAGATTGATTTCTGGAATAACTCATTTAAATAATAGAATTCAGGTAAGAGTAAGATTATCCGATAATAAAGGTAAAGGATCTTATAGAAATCTTTTAGAATTATTAGCTAAAAATCATATAAGTTTAGATTTAATAAACATTTTCCCAGAACATCAAATGTTCACTATTGATGCTACTGAAAAAGATAAACTTTCAGAGATAATGAGTAAAGCTGAAATTAAGTATACAACTATTGAAGATTGTAGTACTATAGCTATTGTTGGTGCTGGAATGAATGGAGTTCCAGGGGTTATGGCAAGAATAATAAATACTCTAACAAGTAATGAGATTGAAGTACTACAAACAACAGACTCAAATATGACTATTTGGTGTTTAATTGATAGCAAAAAAGTTCCTGAAGCAATAAGATTACTTCATAGTGAATTTGGTTTAGGTAAATAGTTAATAAGAAAAAACTCTTTAGTAAAGTATAATATATTATTTTACTAAAGAGTTTTTATTTTTATATAATCTATATTTTAATATAGGATAATTTTATATATAATATAAAATATATCTATTTTACGAGAGAAGGAGTAATGCTATGGAATTAAAATTTGATAACAAGGCAAAAGAAGCTTTAGAAGCTTTAGTAAATGAAAGTTCAGAGAATTATATAAGAATAAAAGTTTTCTATGGTTGTGGTAGACCAGCTTATGAATTGTATTGTGATTTTAAGAGTGATGAAGATGTTGAAGAGGTAATAGAAGGAATTAAGTTTGTTGTAAATAAAAAAGATGTTAGAGCTTGTAATAAGCTTGAAATTAAGTATGATAAAGAAATTTATAATAAGGGATTTTATATTAAAGATTTAGATTAATTTAAAAGCTATGCAAAATATTTTGCATAGCTTTTAAATTTTTATAAATATTATTTTCAAAAAAGGGAAAAATAATGTAAAAAGGTTAGAGGTGATAAAAATGAGTGAAAAAATAATTAAAGAATTAAATAAGTTTTTAACAGGAATTCATATGGGAGGGGCTACCTTTAAGGATTATTTAGATAAAGCACAAAATTTAGAACTTAAAAGTACGTTAAAAGAAATTATAGAATCATTTAAAAGACATGAAGAAGCTATAACTCATAGAATAGAAGAATTAGGTGGCAATGCAAGTGATTCATTAGGTATAATAGGAAATATAGCAGAAACATTTGAAAAGATAAAGCTTATAGCTGTTGATACTGATGCTGAAGTCTGTGAGCATGCAATAAAAGCTATAAATATGGGAATAAAAAACGCTAATAAATTTATGGAAGAGAATAAAAATATTGAACAAAGCGTAATGAATGATATAAAAGGTGTAGTAAAAGACTATGATAATCATTTAGAAGTTTTAAATAATTTGAAAACTAAGTTATGTAAATATTGATGAAATTTTCAAAATGTGATATATACTTATTAAGAGAAATTATAGATTGTGAGGAAACTTTATGAAAAAAATATTAAAAATATCTGGGGTTTTAAGTATTTTATGGATTTTTGTTTTTTTATCTTTTGGGTGTACTAAAAAGGTTGAAATGGTTAGACCAAATACAGCAGAAGAGGCAATTAATTTATTTAATAAGTATAACTTAGAGAATAATGTAGAAGAAATGGTTAAGTTATATTCAAATGAATATATAGATTATATTGGATATGATGCAAGTCAAATAATAAAGATAATGAAAAGTAATAGAAAAGATTTAAATATAAAATCTTCCACAGTAAAAAGTATAGAAGATGTAAATGAAAATTTAAAAAAAGCAGTAGTAACTATTTCAGCGGTAGTAGATAATGAAGATACTACAGAAGATTATGTATATGCATTAATAAAAGAAGATGGTGGATGGTCAGTTTCACCGGATGGTATTACTGAGTGTATAGAATTTGATGTTCCGATGAATAAAGAAAAAGAATTAAATTTAAATTTAGTTAAAGAAGCTGTTCAATTTGATGGTGTACTAATAAGAGTTAATTTATATAATGATACTAGTAATTCATATGTCTTTGGTACAACAGACGAAAAAACTGAAATTATAGTTGAGACAACAGAAGGAACATTTACAAGTATAGTAGAAGAGCCACAAAAGATTGAGAAAAAAGCAAGAAACTATTTTATAGCAAAGATAGAGAATTTAAAAGGTGACATAACAAAGGTTACAGTAACATCAGTGTTTGATGTTGATAAGGATGGAAATGCAATTTTAGATACAAAGAAAGATATAACAGCATATAGTAAATAAAATAAATACCAGTAGCTTTTTAGCTACTGGTATTTATTTTGTTATTTTCTATGGCAGGTATTTTATTTAAAATTTCATAGTATTTATTGATCATTCCTAAGTTTATTACATTATCAATAATACTATAATGTTTTTTAAAAGGAATAACCTTAAGAAAATCACTACAATTTACAAGACAATTTGAAATATAAAAATCAATTTCATTAATACATGATAAAATTAATTCATCAAAGTTTAATGAATTTGAATTGAATAATACATTATAAGGATTAAAATTATTAGTATTAAGATCATCCTTCAAATCATCAAGGGCATCTAGCAAATAAATCCATTTTCCGATAAAATATCCAAGGTTATATAGGTTTTCACGTAATATATTAGAATCCTCTTCAAATTTATAGGGAAAGTTACTTAAAATACTTCCCATTATATCACTAAAGGGATGTGTGATTTCGTCTAAAGAAGAAAATTTTTTTGATTTTTCAAGATTTGATAAAATCTCTATATTATTTGATATTTTATCAGAAATATTTTCTAATTCAAGTAAGCTTTTTTTGGAAGATGAAGAAAGGAGAAATTTAAAAAGTTTACTTTTTACACTTTTGTCATCCTTTATGTTATCTTTTAGTTTATAATCAAAAAGAAGTATACTCAAATTAGCGCAATAATTTAAAGCATTTGTCTGCTTTGTTATTATAATGTTTTTATTAGGATGTCTTAAACATTTAATGGAGTCGAAATTTAGTGGATTACTGTAAAGGCCATCTAATAAAAATCCTATAAAGGTTAAATCGTAATTTAAACAAAATCTTGGAATATTACCATATTCTCTTTTAATTTCATTGCACAATCCGCAATAATAGCTTCTAAAGTATTCAAATTCTTTAAATTTTAGTTCACTTTTAAGAGGTGTAACATAGCCAAACATTAAACTTCTCCTTTATTAAGATAAAAGTATTTAAACAAATACTAGCACATTCCACCGCCACCAGAATTACCACACATATTCATTCCATTTCCGCCGCCCATTAAGCTTTGCATAAGCATGTTTTGCATAGGATTGCCACCACCCATGCCACCCATCATATTAGCAATATTGCCCATAGGATTAGCATTGTTAGCAGCATTATTTGAAGAGTTCATTCCAACAGTAGGATTACCAGCACCATTCATAGGATTAGTACCATTCATAGGATTAGCACCCCCCATAAGGTTACCGCCATTAGCGTTCATAAACATATTTAAAATGTTAGGATCTATTCCACCACCGTTGCCAGAACCACCACACATGTTGTTTGTTTGACCACCGCCACCGCACATATTATTGTTATTATTAGCGCTATTATATTGCATTGATCTAGCATAATTTGCTTTCATCTTTCTAACTTTTTTGACAAGTATCATTAAAGCTTCTTGATACTCCTCATTATTAGGGTTTAATTCAGCAGCTGTCTTTAAATGATTTACGCCAGCTTGGAACCAACCTTTTTTTAATAATACAAAACCTTTTAGATAATTCCATTCAGGTGAAGTTTTATCAGATATTAGATTAAGCTGTGTTTCTGCTGATAAAAATTGTTTGTTTTCAATTAAGTTTCTTATATCCTTATACTTAAAATTGTTAGTTAAAGTTGTATAAGCTTCGTTTATTTCTGAAAGTTTATCCTCTGCAAGTGGTTCTTCAGGAGAACCATTAAAATCATTTATACTATAGGTGTTTGCCAATGATTCATAAGCATCTTTAATTTCATCCAATGAAGCATTTGGTCTTATGCCAAGCACTTTATAAGGGTTCATAAATAAATCTCCTTAGAAAAGATTATTGAATTATTATAATATATTCAACGTAATCTAAATAAGTGATTCATATAAAATAATAGAATTAAATATTAAATACAATCAATTAAATCTCCACCCATACATTCACAACATTGATCTAGGCATATTAAATCACAGCAGCTAAAGTTGCCACAATCACAACAGTCATCACAACAACAACAACAAGCACAACCGCGGTTACGTCTTCTGTAACCACTATTATAATAGTCATCAGAGTAACGTCTATGCCTACTCATTAAAGTAATTAAGCTCTCTTTATATAAAGTATTATTAGGGGAAAGGGAAACTGCTATTTTTAGATGATTTAAAGCTTCATCAAACCAAGCTTTTTTTTCTAATAGAAGGCTGTAAAGATAATGATAATCAGCATTTTTATCTATATAGGAATTTAATAAGTTTTCCGCTGAAGAAAAATCTCTTTTATTTATTAAGTTATTAATAGTAGTAAATGAATTATTGTTAATAGAATATAAATTATTCATAATATTCACTCCCTTAAGTTATAATATATAAATATATTACTATAAAAGTAATATTGTATTTATTATATACAATATTAAAAAATAAATCATTATTTAGAAAAAACAAAGAAAAATTTAGAGATAATATTTACTATTACATAATAATTATGATAGAATGATAAAAAATAATTTAAAAGGAGATAATTATGGAAAAATTATTTTTACAATATCCTAAATGTACTACTTGTAGAAAAGCTAAGAAGTTTTTACAAGAAAACAATGTAAATTTTAATGATAGAGACATAACTATAGAAAATCCTACAGTAGAAGAATTAGAAAAATGGATAGATTTAAGTGGATTAGAAATTAAAAAATTCTTTAATACTTCAGGTGTTTTATATAAAGAAATGAAATTAAAAGATAAGATTAAAGATATGTCTAGAGAAGAAATGATAAAATTACTTGCTACAGATGGAAAGCTTGTTAAAAGACCACTTTTAATATGTGAAGATAAAGTATTAGTAGGATTTAAGGAAGAACAATATAAAGAAATATTATAAATTAAAGAAAATATAGATAAAAATAATCTATTGGGTAATATTAATTCAATAGATTATTTTTTTGTTTTAAGAAGAGTAGAATATTGTGGTAAAATACTTATTAGTGACTTTTTTGCTAATGGCTTAATTATAGTTATAAAAAGTTAATAAAGATATTTATAAAATAAATAGTTTCATTTAATGAGGTGGAAAAATTGGACGTAACACAATTAAATACTTTAATAATAAAAAAAGATACAAATAACCGTCTAAATAGAGGAATGAGATGTTATAAGGAAGGATTAGTATTAGATGTTAAGTCTATTGCAGATAGAGAGTATGGGTCTTTAGATATTTATGGTAAAGTAATGTCAGAAAGTGATATTAATGTTTATAATACTAACTTATCTTTTGATATAAAAAAAGGTGATTTAATTTATACAGAATGTAATTGTAGTGATTTTGAAAATAACTGTGATTTTAACTCTACATATATATGTAAGCATATTGCTGCTACATTTTATAAATTTGCAGAAGCTGTAGAAGAAAAGAAGAAATTAAAAAATGATTCTTTAAAAAACATGGATAAGAATGAAGAAGTAGATTATTCTGAAGTTATTTTAAAAGAAATAGATAAAATTATTAGACATAAAAAAGAGAAGGTTAATTTAAAAATAAATATTAGTAAAAAAAGTCTAAGTCAAAGTAATTTTTATTATGAATTAGATTTAAAGATAGGAACAAAGAGATACTATGTTGTAAAGAATATAGTAGATTTAATAAATGCCAGAAAAAATAATAAAATACTATCTTATGGAAAAGAATTTAAATATGATCCTACAATTCATTATTTTTCAGATGATGATGAGAGAGTTCTTAATTTTATCGAAGAGTATGTATCTTTAAATGAACCATTTGAAAAGGAGTACTCAGTACAAAGAATTACTAATAATGTTTTTGGAAGTAATAAAACATTATTTATTCCACAGAGCGCATTAAGAAGGTTTTTAAATAATATTAAAAATGAAAGTATTTCATTAACTGAAGATGAGATAATTGAAGAAGTTAATATATTAAGAGAAGATTTACCTATAAAATTTAATATAAAAGAAGAGAATAATGAAATAAAGCTATCATCTACTACAAAATTACCAAAACCTATGACTTATAAAGGGGATGTCTATTTATATAATGATAAATTATATCTTCCTACTTTTAAGCAAATAAAATATTATAAGTCAATAAATGATATTTTAAGTAAGGAAAGTAGTATTTCATTTAAAAATAAGAATAAGCAAAAAGTAATAAACAAGGTAATACCATTATTAGAACTTATAAGTGATGATATATATATTGATGAAGACTTAAATAGAAATATAGTTAAAGAAGAACTAAAATTAGAAGTTTATTTTGATAGAGAAAGAAATAAAACTTGGGCAGAAGTTAAAGCCAGTTATGGAGATATAAGCTTTAATATGTTAAAAGGTCCTAAAGATAATGAATATGTAATTAGAAATATAAATAAAGAAGAAAGAATAGAAGAGACTTTAAATGCTTTAGCATTTTACAGAAATAATGATAAGTTTATTTTTAATGGTAGTGATGAAAAACTTTTTGAATTGCTTTCTGAAGATTTAACAGACTTAAAAGAAAAAGCTACTATATTTTATTCAGATAGATTTAAGGAAAGAAGAATTTATGGAGCTACATCTATTAATGCAACAATTTCAGAAGGTAGTGGAAGTTATTTAGATTTTACTTTTAATATTGAAAATGTAAATGAAGATGAATATAAAAAAATAATTCAAGCTTTTAAGGAAAATAGAAAGTTTTTTAAATTAAAAGATGAAAGTTTTATTGATTTTAGAGATGAAGAGGTTAGAAAATTATTTAATCTTGTTGATAGTTTAAGTGATGATGATAATGTAAAATCTAATGAAATAAAAGTTCATAAAAGTAAATCAATATTTTTAAATGAGTGCTTAAAAGATAATAACTTATTATTTATTGAAGGAAAAGATATTGTTAAACATATTGCAAATAAGATAGAGAATTTAGCGGAAATAGATTATAAAGTTCCTAAAGAATTAAAAGCAACTTTAAGAGACTATCAATTAACTGGATTTAAATGGTTTAAAACACTAAGCCATTATGAGTTTGGCGGTATATTAGCAGATGAGATGGGATTAGGAAAAACAATACAAACTATTGCATTTTTATTATCAGAAAAAAATAAAAAAAGCATTATAGTTACTCCTACATCATTAATATACAATTGGAGAAGTGAATTTGAAAAATTTGCACCTACTATGAGGATAAAAGTTGTTCATGGAAATAAAGAAGATAGGGAATTTACTAAAGATGAAATAAAAAATGTAGATGTATTAATAACTACTTATGGAACATTGAGAAATGATTATAATCTATATGATGACATAACTTTTGATTTTTGTATAATAGATGAAGGGCAAAATATTAAAAATCCATTATCTCAAAGTAGTGAGGTAGTTAAAGGATTAAAAGCAAAAGTGAAATTTGCACTAACAGGTACGCCAATTGAGAATAACTTAATGGAGTTATGGTCATTATTTGATTACATTTTACCAGGATACTTATATTCTAAAAGAAAATTCCAAGATAAGTTTATAAAGGTTGAGAAAGGTTTAGAAGAGCTGAAAAAACTTATTAGACCATTTATATTAAGAAGATTAAAAAATGATGTAATGAGTGAGTTACCAGATAAGATTGAAAAGAGATTTTTAATTGAAATGACAGAAGAACAGAAGAAAGTATATAAAGCATATGTAGATGATGTTAAGATAAAAATGAAAGAAAAAGATTTTACAACTGATAAAATAACTATTTTCTCTTATTTAACTAAATTAAGACAGCTTACATTAGACCCATCTATACTTATAGAAGGATATACTGGTGGCAGTGGTAAGATAGATGTTACTGTAGAGCTTATACAAGATTTTATTAAAGAAAAGCATAAAATACTTCTATTTTCACAATTTACATCTGTACTTGATAGTATAAAGAAAGTATTAGAATCAGAGGGGATAGAGTATTTCTATTTAGATGGTTCAACTAAAGCATCTGAAAGAGTACAATTAGTTAATGAATTTAATGAGTCAGATAAGGTGAAAATATTCTTAATTTCATTAAAAGCAGGAGGAACAGGACTTAACTTAACATCAGCTGATATAGTAATTCATTTTGATCCATGGTGGAATCCTGCAATTGAAGATCAAGCAACGGATAGAGCACATAGATTTGGGCAAAAGAATGTTGTGGAAGTAATTAAGCTTATTGCAAAAGGAAGTATAGAAGAAAAGATAATAAAGCTTCAGGAAAGTAAGAAGGAAATAATAAATGAAATAATGAGTGGAAATTATACTAATGGTGGATTCTTAAGTTCACTAAGTGCTGATGAAATCAAAGAGCTTTTTAATTAAAAATAGGATACACCCTAAAGGTGTATCCTATTTTTTTTTATTCAACTGTTACTGATTTTGCAAGATTTCTTGGTTTATCAACATCGCAACCTTTTTGTTTTGCAATATAGTAAGAAATTAATTGAAGAGGTACAACACTTATAAGTGGAGTTAGTATATCAATAGTTTTTGGAATATAAACTATTGAATCAACAACTTCCTTTGAAGTAGTATCACCTTCATTTACAACTGCAAATATATTTCCACCTCTTGTAGAAACTTCTCTTACATTACTAATCATTTTATCTTTTAAAGCTTCTTGAGTTAAAAGAGTAATTACAGCTGTATTCTTTTCTATTAAAGCAATAGGTCCATGTTTTAATTCTCCACCAGCATAAGCATCACAATGGATGTAAGATATTTCTTTAAGTTTTAAAGAACCTTCCATAGCTACTGCATAATCAAGTCCTCTTCCTAAGAAGTACATATCTTTATGATTATAGTGAGAAGAAGCAAATTTTTGAAGTTCATCCTTCATTCCTAAAGCTTTCTCAATTTTATTTGGTATTTCTAATAATTCACCTTTAATTTCTTCAATTTCATCCTTTGACATAGTACCCTTTAATGAAGCAAAATATAATCCTAAAATATAAAATGCAGCTAATTGAGTAACATATGCTTTTGTTGAAGCAACTGCAATTTCAGGACCTGCTAAAGTATAAAATACATCATCAGCTTCTCTTGAAACAGAAGAACCAACAACGTTAGTAATAGCTAGAACTCTAGCACCTTGATTTTTAGCATCTCTAAGAACAGCTAAAGTATCAGCAGTTTCTCCAGATTGAGATACAACTATTAATAAAGTTTTATTTGTTATCATAGGATCTCTATATCTAAATTCAGATGCTATGTCAATTTCAACTGGGATTTTAGCAAATTTTTCGATTACTGTTTTACCAACAACTCCAGCATGATAAGCAGTACCACAAGCTACTACATAGATTTTATCGAAGTTTTCTAATTGTTCTTTAGTAAATGAAATATTATCTATTGTTATTTCTTTATCTAATGCTATTTTACCAGCTAGAGTATCTTTAACAGCCTTTGGTTGTTCATGAATTTCTTTTAACATAAAATCTTCAAATCCACCTTTTTCAGCCGCATCTATATTCCAAGTAACATGATAAATTTCTTTTTCTATTTTTTCGCCTTCTTCATTTCTAAGTTCAACACCATTTTCAGTAAGAATTGCAAATTCCTTATCTTCTAAAAGATATACTTCTCTAGTATGGTTTAAAACTGCAGGAATGTCTGAAGCTATAAAACTTTCATCTTTTCCAAGTCCAATAATAAGAGGACTATCCTTTCTAACTGCAACTATTTTATCAGGTTCATTTTTAGAAACAACTCCAATAGCAAAGCTTCCTTCAAGTTTAGAAGTTGCTTTAACTACAGCCTCAAATAGATCACCTTCATAGTAATAGTCAACTAAGTTTGGTATAACCTCAGTATCAGTTTCAGAGAAGAAAGTATAACCCTTTGAAGTTAACCATTCTCTTAATTTCATATAGTTTTCTATAATACCATTGTGAACAACGCTAATAGTAGCATTTTCTGTAGTGTGAGGATGTGAATTAACATCAGATGGCTCACCGTGAGTAGCCCATCTAGTATGCCCAATTCCTATATGACCTTCAATAGGAGTTTCATTTAAGCTATTAGCTAAATTATTTAAACGACCTTTGAATTTTCTAACATTAATTCCATTATTAAGAATTGCAACTCCAGCAGAGTCGTAACCTCTATATTCTAATTTTGATAAACCTTCTACTAATAAAGTAGACGCTTGTCTTTTTCCAACATAACCAACTATTCCGCACATAATAAATCTTCCTTCCAATTTTAAAATTATTTTTTTTTATTTGATTTCTATTGTGAGTAGATATTCTAGTATTTAAAAAGGGTATACTAATACTAGGACATCAGAAAACACAATGAAGGTTTTAACACCAAACTAGGATTGTCCTATAAATCACTTTATAGTTTTACTAGTCGTTAACGGTAGTGCGATACCGTGGGGCACCCGCCGAAGAACTCGATTCTCCCCATCCTCGTCAACTTAAGTGAGACCCCAAATCTTCGATTTGGTTGGTCGAACTTACTCCTACGTCTAGTAGGAGTTTCATTTTTAGTTTATCCAATTAAGGCTTAACCAATTCACTTACAGGATTAGTAAGTTTAGATATCCAAATTAAAAACTTGATATTCACTTAAGTTCTGGCGCTTTTATAAAATTATTATTTGGTATTTTACTATAATGTTCACTTCCTTTACTAATTATTTAGTACACCACTACATTATTTTATCATAAAAATAAAATTTGTCTACATCTAAATGAAAAATAATGTAATTAAAACCGTATTTTGTAATATAAGGTAATATTATCATATGCAAATGTAAAATTAAAGTAGATAAAAATAAAAAAAAGTATGAAATTTGTATAGGTTATAGTATATAAGAATTTTTTGAAAAAATAATATTTTTATGGATAAGGTGTAAATGAAATGTATAAATTCAATAATATCTGTCAAAAATACATAAGAGAATTTTAAAATCATAGGAGGTAATGTGAAGTGTCAAATTTAGAAATGAATAAAAGACCTATAGATGTTCCAAATAGTGCAAAAAAAGCAAGAAGAAATGGTAAGGTTCCGGGTGTATTATACGGTAAAAAAATTAATAACTTATTATTTGAAGTTGGAGAATTAGAATTATGCCATGAAATAGCTGTTAATGGAGAACATGGTGTATTAGAATTTAACTTAGATGGAGAAACTCATAAGGGATTAATAAAGGAAGTGCAAAGAGATCCTGTTACTAATAAAATAATTCACTTAGATTTAGAAGAATTAAAAGGAAAGAATAAGATAGTTTCATCAGTTCCTATTCATTATATAGGAGAAGAGTATCTAAACAAAAAGGGAATTGTATTACAAAAGGAAAAAGATAGTGTAAAGGTAGAATGTTCAGTAGAAGCATTGCCTAAATACATTGACTTTAATATTGGAACAGGAAATGTTGGATCAGTTTATAAATTTGGTGATTTAGAGATTGCATCTGAAATATCTGTTTTAGATGATTTAAACTCTGTTATTGCTTCAGTAAGCTATGAACGTAAAACAGTTGAAGAAAATAATGAATTAGCTCAAGAAGACGATATAAAAGAAGCAGCAGAATAATAAAAAAAATAAACTAAAAATAATAGATATAGATAAATTTACCTATATCTATTATTTTTTTATTTAATTTTTTTTAACTTTGGTATATAATAACTAAAGTATAGACTATTGAAAATGTTTAGGAGGGATAATATGGATTATAAAGAGAAGTACAATGAGTGGTTAAACTCGAAGGTAATATCAGAAACAATAAAAGATGAATTAAGAAATATTAGTGATGAAAAGGAAATAGAAGATAGATTCTATAAGGAATTAGATTTTGGTACTGGTGGACTAAGAGGAGTAATAGGTGCTGGAACTAATAGAATGAATGTATATACAGTTTCAAAAGCAACACAAGGTTTTGCAAACTATTTAAATAAATCTTTTGAATCGCCAAAGGTAGCTATTGCTTATGATTCAAGAAATATGTCAAAGGAATTCGCAGAAGCAGCTGCATTAACTCTTTGTGCAAATAATATAAAAGTATTTTTATTTGAAAGCTTAAGACCAACTCCAATGCTTTCATTTACATCTAGACATTTGAATTGTCAAGGTGGAATAGTAATAACTGCATCACATAATCCAAAGATATATAATGGATATAAAGTTTATGATGAATTTGGTGGTCAAGTTACAGATGAAAAAGCTGGAATTATTATAGGTGAAGTTAATAGTATAGTAAACTATGAAGATATAAAAACTATTTCTGTAGAAGATGCTTTAAAGGATAACCTTTTAGAGTATATTGGAGAAGAAGTAGATAAAGCTTATATTGAAGAAGTTAAAGGTCTTACAATAAGAACTGAATTAGTAAAAGAAAAAGCTAAAGATTTAAAAGTTATATATACTCCAATACATGGAAGTGGTAATATGCCAGTAAGAAGAGTATTAGCTGAATTAGGATATGAAAATGTAGAAGTAGTTAAAGAGCAAGAAATGCCAGATGGTAATTTCCCAACAGCTTCTTATCCAAATCCAGAGAACCCACAAGTTTTTGAGTTAGCTCTTGATATGGCTAAGACAAGCAATCCTGATATTATTTTTGGAACAGATCCAGACTGTGATAGAATTGGTGTTGTAGTAAAAGAAAATAGTGGAGAATATAAAGTTTTAACTGGTAACCAAACAGGTCTTTTATTAACAGATTATATATTATCTGCTCTTAAAGAAGAAGGAAAATTACCTTCAAATGGAGTTGTAATTAAGACTATAGTAACAACAGAAGGTGCTAGAGCAATAGCTAATTACTATGGGGTTGAAATCATGGATGTATTAACAGGATTTAAATACATTGGTGAAAAAATCAGACAATTCCAAGAATCTGGAGATAAGAAATACTTATTTGGATTTGAAGAAAGCTATGGTTATTTAGCGGGTGAATTTGTTAGAGATAAGGATGCTGTAATAGCTTCAATGTTAATAGCTGAAATGACTCTTTACTACAAAGAGCAAGGTAAGAGCCTTTATGAAGCATTAATAGAACTTTACAATAGAATTGGATTCTTCAAAGAAGACTTAATTTCAATTGAATTACAAGGAAAAGAAGGACAAGAAAAGATAGGTAAGTGTTTAGATTCTTTAAGAAGTACTGCATTAACAGAAGTTGATGGAGTTAAGATTGCAACAAAACTTGACTATAAGTTAAGTAAAGAAGAAAACTTAACTAATAATACAGAAAGTGTTATTAACTTACCTAAGTCTAATGTATTAAAATATATATTAGAAGATGGTTCTTCATTTGTTGTTAGACCTTCAGGTACTGAGCCAAAAATGAAAATTTACTCAGCTGTTAAGGGTGAAAGTTTAGTAGATGCTGAAGAAAAGCTAGCAAGATTCAATGAAAAAGTTATGGAAATAATTAACGAAAAGTTAGCATAATATAATAAAAAGCTATCGGGAGACCGGTAGCTTTTATTATTTTAGTATTTAATTTGAAAGTTTTATGTTAATACTGTATTATGAATAATGAAATAATTTACTAAAGGAGTGTAACTTATGGATTATAAGGTAAAAATTAAAGAAAGATTAGGTAAGTTATTATTTTTAGAAATGAATAAAGATGGATTTAAAGAAAATGTAGGAATACCATCATATGTAGCTTTTAAAAATAAAGATTTATATTTACCAATAAGTTCTGAATATATTAGTTCTAATATAAATGATGAAATAAAAATTAAGAATCTTCCAATATATTATTTTATAGAAGGTATGTTTATTGCTATTGGAAGTGATGAAAATTTAAGATTTAATGATGATTATGAACTTATATTAGATTATATAAAGGATACTGAAACTTGTATTAAGTCACTTATAAGCAAGAGAATAGAAGAAAAAAGATATTTAGATGCATATCTTTTATTAAAAGGATATTATACATATTCTAAAGACCTAGAGGTTATGAAAAAAATATTACTTGTAGGGGAAACTATTAAGGAAGAAGAAAGTAGTTTTAAGGATATACTACTTGAAGATATAGATTATTGTATATCAAATAAGCTAAAAATAGCTGAACCATATTTATATAAGGCTATAGTTTTAAAAGATGAAGGTGATTTTAAAGGCGCTAAGGTTGCTATAAATGAATATTTTAACAATGGTGGAAAAGTAACTCCAGAAGTTGAGATAATAAATAATGATATAAATAATATATCAGATTATGAGAATGCTATAGAATTATTAGCTGAAGATCCAGCTAAAAGTATAGAAATATTACTTAGACTAGGTGAAGAGTTTGAAGAAAATCCGCTTATTTATTATTATTTAGGAATTGCTTTTAGAAAATTAGAAAATTATCATAAGGCTATTTATTATTTAAAAGAAAGTGTAAAGAGAGAAAGTGGAATACTTGAAGTTATAGTTGAGCTTGGATTAAACTATGCATGTATTGGTGAATTTGAAGAAGCAATTAAATACTTCAAAAAAGCATTTGAAGCATCAAGAGATGTTGAGATATGCACTAATATTATAATGTGTTATTTAAATCTTAATGATTTAGAAAATGCTAAATTACATTTAGATATAGCAAAAAATTTAAATCCAGAAGATGAAATAGTTAAACAATTAGATACTATGATAAATAAAGGATAATGAAGGATGAGTTTATATGGGGAAAAAAGATAACTTCAAAAGTATAGATATATTAGGATATAATATTTTTGCTGAGGATATAGAAAAGTGTGTAAAGACAGTATTTTCTTATGATAAGGTTCATATAGTATCTGGAAATCCAGAAGTTTTATATACAGGGTTAAAAAATAAGGAGTTATTTGATGATTTTACATCTAAATCTTCTTTAATAATACCTGATGGTGTTGGAACACAAATTAGTGGCAAAATTTTAAAAACACCTGTAAAAGAGAAAATTGCTGGAATTGAACTTATGAAAAAGATAATTGCTGAGTGTGAAAAGAATGGCGAAGGTATTTATTTATTAGGAGCAAGTGAAGAGAATTTAAAGGATTGTGCTGCTAATATAATGAGAGATTATCCTAAAATTAATATTGTAGGATATCATAATGGATTTTTTGATTTAGATAATCCAAAAGAAATATTAGAAGAGATAAAAAGAAAAAAGCCACTAGCATTATTTGTTGCAATGGGATGTCCAAGGCAAGAAAAGTTTATTGTAAAGTATATGGATCAGCTTCCATGTAAAATATATATGGGAGTTGGAGGAAGCTTTGATGTAATTGCTGAGAAGGTAAACAGAGCTCCAAAGTGGATGATTAATATAGGAATGGAATGGGCTTATAGAGTTGCCAAAGAACCTTGGAGAATTAAAAGACTTGGAAGTATTCCTAAGTTTATATGGACTGTTGCAAAGAACAAAAAGTAATGTGGGAGGCAAAAATAATGAATATATTAAATATTATAACGGGTACAGATAATGGTGGCGGTGGTGAATATGTAGTAAATATATGTAAAAGTCACATATTTACTTCTAAATTACTTTGTATTGGATATGGAGATTTATACGAAAAAGCTAAAAGTCAAAATATAGATGTCTCTGTATTTGAGTTTAGTCAAATAATAAAAGAAGGTTTAAATAAATATATTAAGAGTAATAAAATTGATATAATTTTATGGCATGGTGCAAAGGCATTTTTTTTACATAAGCTTATTAAAAAAAATATAGATGCAAAATCAATAGCTGTAGTACACTCAGATTTTTATACAGATTTCTTGAATAATAAAATTAAGAAAATCATTTTTACAAAGTTATCATATAGTGGATTAAAAAGTTTTGAAGAGTATGTAGCTGTATCGTCATCAATTAGTGATTTGCTCAAAAGGAATTTTAAGTACAAAAATATATTTATAGCGAGAAATGGTATAGATAAAAATAAGTATACAAAAAAGCATAATAATAGTGTAACTAGAGCAATATTAAATATTAAAGAATCTGATTTTGTTTTAATAAATATTGCAAGATTTCATCCGGTAAAAAATCATATTAAACTTTTAGAAGGCTTTAAAAGATTAGTAGATATAAATGAAAACTGCAAACTTATTTTAGTTGGAGATGGTTCTGAAAGAAAAAATATAGAGGATTTCTTAAAGAATAATAATTTAGAAAAGTCAGTAGTTATGGTTGGTGAAAAGAAAAATGTTATTGAATATCTTGATATTAGCGATGCTAATATATTAGCATCTGTAAATGAAGGTGGAGAGCCACCAATAGTTATTTTAGAAGGTGCAATAATGGGGAAGCCAACATTATGCTCAAATATTAATAACTTAAGAAGCATTATTAATGATGAAAGAGGATATGTATTTAATCCTCATGATTCTGATTCTATATATAAATCTATGAAAAAATGTATAGATGATAAGGAGAAAGAGAAAAAAGCTTCGTCTTTAAAAAAATATGTGGATAAAAATTTTAGTATTGAGTATTTTTATAACAATTATAGAGAGATATTTCAAATTGTTATGCAAGAAGGGAACTAAAAAATGAAAAATAAAATAATAAAAACACAAATAATAGTTATGCTTTTCATGATATTAGGAAAAGTAATAGGGTTTTTAAGAGAAATAATTCTTGCATCAAAATTTGGAACTACTTATGAAATGGATACATATAGCTTTAATAGTACATTATTATTATTTCTAGCTACTATTGGATATGCTATTACTACAACTGTTATTCCATTGTTTACAGAGTTAAAAGATAAGGAGAAATTTAAGGAACAAGAAAGAATAGTAAATAATTTAATTAGCTGTGTGTTTATAATGGGAATAGCTATTACTATTATGAGTATAGTTTTATCAAATGTTATTGTTGTTTTATTTGCGCCAGGATTTACAGGGGAAAGTTTTATAACTGCTAGAAACCTAACAATAATAATGAGTTTCTCAATTATATTTATGTTAATTCAAAGTGTAATTACAGGGGTTTTACAAGCAAATGGAAAGTTTTATACACCTGCTGCTATGGCGCTAATTGGAAATATTGTTATGCTAATATATTTATTATTCTTCGTTAGTAAATTTGGGATAATTGGATTTGGTTATATTACTGTTTTGGCATATTTTATGCAATTATTGATTAATATACCATCATATAAAAAGTTAGGATTTAAATACTATTTTTATATGAATATTAAAGACGAAAAAATTCGTACTATATTACGCTTATCTATTTCAGTAATTGCAAGTACATGTATAATGCAAGTTGCAACTTTTATTAATAATTTTTATGGCTCTTTAATAGGTGAAGGTAGTATATCTATATATAATTATGCAAATAGATTAATAACTTTAGGAATTGAAATTGTTCCTATAGGAATATCTATGGTTATATATCCTATACTTTCAAAGATGGGCTCCAATAAAAATGAAAAAGAATTTAATAGAATATTTAAGGAGGGGATTACCTTAATTAGTATAGTTATAATTCCGATTACTATACTTATGATTATTTTAAGAGTAGATATTATAAAATTTTTATATGAAAGAAATAGTTTTACAAGTGAATCAACACTTGTAACATCTAAAATGTTATTATTTTTAGCACCAGTAATGTTATCAGGAGGAATAAAAGATTTATTAAATAAAGCTTGTTACTCATTAAATGAAGTTAAAATACCAATGAGAGTATCAATACTTACAATTATTATAACTATTTTAGTTAATCTTTTATTATATAAAAAAATAGGGATAAGTAGCTTATGTATTGCAACTTCAGTAGCAAATGTACTGGGTGCTATATTAACAATTGTTTTAGTAAAGAAAAAATTCAAGTTTGTTAATTTAAATGTAAGCGGAAGCCTTATTAAAATTTCTATAGCAAGTGTTTTAATGGGTGTAATTGTATATGTTACAAAGGGATATTTAGCTATAAAATTAGGAACGAGTATGTTAGGAACCTTAGGATTGCTTATTATTTCAGCTATAATAAGTATTTTTATCTACATGATATTACTTATTATTTTAAATGTTAGGGAGTTTAAAGTGTTATTAAACAATAAGAAATATAAGTTATAGAAAATTTATATGATAGATATAAAAGTTAAGGAATGGTGATATATATGAAATTTAAGAAGTATAGTATTGAGAAATTTATAGAGGATTTAAAAGGAGATTCACCATCACCAGGAGGTGGAAGTACTGCAGCGTTAGTTTCTGCTTTAGCAGGAGCATTAAATTCTATGGTATACTCATTTACTGTAGATAAAAAAGCTTTTGAAAAGCTAGATGACAATAACAAAGAAAAAATGATAAAATTAAAAGAAAAATGTGATCAGTTTATAAGCAAAAGTGTTTCTTATATGGAAGCCGATAGAGATACCTTTACAGTGTTAATGGATACATTTAAATTACCAAAAGATACTGATGAAGAAAAAAGATATAGATCACAAATGATTAAAGAAAGAACAATAGCGGCAATGGAGTCACCATTAAATTTAGCTAAGGATTCTTTAGAATTTTATGATAATATAAATTTTGCAATCGAATTTGGAAATAAAAATTTAACTTCAGATGCTATAGTTGCAGCGATACTTCTACATGGTGCTATAGAAAGTGCTATAGTAAATGTATTTGTTAATTTTAATAGTTTAGGAAACAAAGAAGGATATGAAAATATACCTACTGAGTGTAAAGAAATAATAGAATCATCACTTGTTAAAAAGACAGAGATAGTAAAATCTTTTGGAATATAAAAGATAAAGGTCATAATAAATAAGTTTTTTACATCTTATTTATTATGACTTTTTTATTTGAAATACTTAGGATAATCATACAGTAAATAGATTATTGATAGTCTGGAAGTTCATCAAGTGATTTGAATTCATAACCATCAGCTTTGATTTGTTCTATTACAGTTTTTAAAACAGCGGTATTAGTTTTAGAAACTGCATGTATAAGCATTATACAACCAGGATGGACACCATTTGTAATCTTTTTGATTGCTTCCTCCTCGCTAGGTTGATTATCTATAATCCAATCTTTATATGCAAAACTCCAAAAAATTGTTTTATAGCCTAAATCTTTAGTTTTCTTTAGAGAGTTTACTGAATATTTTCCCATAGGAGGTCTAAAGAACTTAGGCATATCACTACCAACTATTTCTTTATAAGCTGCTTCAACATCTGTAAATTCAAGTTTAAATTTTTCAGGATCAGTTATAGTTGCCATTGATGGATGATGATTTGAGTGATTACACACTAAGTGACCTTCATCAGCCATTCTTTTTATAATCTCTGGATTTTCAGTTATATAAGGTTTAACTACAAAGAAGGCTGCTGGAACATTTTCCTCTTTTAAAACATCTAATATTTTTGGTGTATAACCATTTTCATATCCCTCATCAAAAGTTAGATAAACAACTTTTTCATTAGTGTCACCTAAATAATAAGCATCGTATTTAGATAAGAGTCCTGTAGCTTCTTTAGGGCATTCTGGTAAGGTATCTTTACCTCTGTTTACAAAATACCAATTTAATTCTGAATCGTCTGATGCTAAAGTCATAGCATGGCTAAAGGCCATTGTAGATAAGCAGCTTATTGATAAAATTAAAGCTAGCATGAAAGCAAATAACTTATTTTTTCTCATTCTAAATCCTCCCTTTCATAAGTTATATTAATATGTTTTGTATATGAAGAGATATTACACGTGGAAAAAAGAGGGGATTTATATAAGAAACGTTGAATAAAAGAAAAAAGAAAATATTGACAAATGGAAATTTTAGGAATATACTGGTAAATGAATAAATTATTTAGGAGGTAGGAATATGTTAAATATTAAATTTAGAAATTATAAAGAAAATAGAATAAATAAGAATAACCCTATCTCTATAGTTTTATGTAACTAAAAATAGTTTGTATAAAATTAAATAAAAATTTTACTTAGTAAATAGAGGTTGTGGTTATTAGCCATGGCCTTTTTATATATTTTTATAAAAGTATATTTAATCATATTATGATGATAAAAAGCCATGGTACACCCATGGCTTTTTTATTATAGATAGTGTAAAGTTTCGTATGAAAAAATAGCCTATGGCTAATTTTTAATAAAAATTAAAAAATATCGTTGAAATATCAACTAAAATTTGAAAATTGAATATGACAAAAAGACCTTCGGTATCGGAGGCAAAAATTAAATCAATATTTAATTTTATAGTTTATCAAGAAGTTTTAGATTCTTGCATATGTAATATGGTTTGTTGACCGAGACTGATAAGGATTTGCCACTTTGCTGGCATGTTATCAGCGATGTTTAAAGCATCTAGTTCATTTAAAGGACGATGATAGTTATATGGGTGAGGTCTTAAAAAGTTATAATAAGCAACCCAAAGAGAGAATCCATAAAGAGCACCTTCATCACTTCCATAGCCACAAGTAACTCTATAGGAAGACTTGAAGGTACGATTTAGACGCTCTACTACTTGCTTAACCCAACGGAATTCTTCAGATACTGGATCTTCATTAGTAAGTCCAATAACTTGAGTTAGATTAAATTCTTTGTTTTCTTCTAATTCAAACTGTTGCTTCGCTAACGGGTAAGCGCTATAACCATCGGCAACGAAGTTCAAAGCTTTTCCTGGAAACTCTTTAAACTTATCAAAAGCCATACGCATTGCTAATATACAAGGACCTGTAGCTC
>OOCW01000175.1_pt1 | contig 73444 bp, 70 predicted proteins | sample 1671201 | NCBI WGS metagenome assembly OOCW01 (sample SAMN06348132, study PRJEB24527) | human gut metagenome | biome: human gut; feature: ankylosing spondylitis patient; material: feces | host: Homo sapiens | place: China | collected 2015-10
TAAAACTGAGTCAACCATCTTAAGTACACGTTCAACTTCTCCACCGAAATCAGCATGTCCTGGTGTATCAACAATGTTTATTTTTATTCCGTCATACATAACTGCAGTATTTTTTGAAAGAATTGTAATTCCTCTTTCTTTTTCTAAATCATTAGAGTCCATTACTCTTTCATCCATTTTTTCATTTGATCTAAATACATGGCTTTCCTTAAACATAGCATCAACTAATGTTGTCTTCCCATGGTCAACGTGAGCTATTATTGCTATATTTCTAATATCATCTCTAGTTATTAATTCCATTTAATTTCCTCCATTAACTTTTATTAATGAATTTAAATTTTAAATATTAATATTTAAACTCATAGTTTTTATTTTAAAGGCTTATCTTATTTTTGAAACAAAGCAAGCTAGAGGTAATAAAACCTATACTACGCTATATCTTTTAAAGTTCAAATTACTAAATTATAAACTTATATTTTTCCTTTTGTAAACCTATAAATATTTTGCCCAAAAAGAAAATTGGATACACTCGTATCCAATTTCCAAATCTCTAAATTATTCTACTATTATCTTTGTTACTTGTCAACTAGTAGTTATATTTCCATAATAATTGGTAAAATCATTGGTTTTCTCTTAGTCTTTTCGTAAAGGTAAGCTCTAAGCTCATCTCTTACATTTGACTTTAATGTTGCCCAATCAGTAATTTTCTTTTCTTCACAATCAAGTAAAATATTTCTAACAATATCTCTTGCTTCATCCATTAACCCTTCAGATTCTCTTACATAAACAAATCCTCTTGAAATAATATCTGGACCTGCAACTATAGTTTTATTTTCTTTTGATAAAGTTACAACTACTGTCAATATACCATCTTGAGATAAATGTTTTCTATCTCTTAATACTATATTACCAACATCTCCAACTCCAAGCCCATCAACAAATATTTGTCCAGAAACAACGCTTCCATTCTTTTTAATACCACTTCTAGTAACTTCGATTATATCTCCAACTTCAGGAATAACTACATTTTTAGAATCTAATCCTAATTTTATAGCTAGTTCTCCATGTTGTTTTAAATGTCTATATTCACCATGAACTGGAATAAAATTCTTTGGTTTAACTAATGTTTGCATAAGCTTTAACTCTTCTTGACAGGCATGACCTGAAACGTGAATATTTTCTTGAGATCCATATATAACTTCTGCACCTTTTTTAAATAATTGATTAATAACTTTTGATACAAGCTTTTCATTTCCTGGAATAGGTGTTGCTGAAATAATTATTGTATCACCTTCAACAATATTTACTTTTCTATGCTCTGATGCTGCCATTCTTGATAATGCAGACATTGGCTCACCTTGACTTCCAGTAGTTATGATAACCACCTGATCATTATTATATTTACTAATTTGATCAATAGATACTAGAGTATCTTTATCAACTTCAATATAGCCTAATTCTATAGCTACATTCATTATATTTTCCATACTTCTTCCAGATACAGCAACCTTTCTACCATATACAGAAGCAGCATCAATTATTTGTTGTATTCTATGGATATTTGATGCAAATGTTGCAATAATTATTCTTCCTTTAGTTTTTCCAAATATTCTTGTTAAACTTTCACCAACAATTTTCTCTGAGTTTGTATACCCGGATTTTTCAACATTTGTAGAGTCTGCCATCATCGCAAGTACTCCTTTTTTACCTAGTTCTGCAAATCTTGCAAAATCCATAGCTTCACCATCAATAGGTGTATAGTCCACTTTAAAGTCTCCTGTATGAAGGACAACACCTAATGGTGTGTGTACCGCAATTGCAACTGAATCAGCAATTGAGTGATTAGTTTTTATAAACTCTACAGATACTGAATTTAATCTAATTACATCTCTTGGCTTTACTCTTATAAGCTCTGTTGAACTTAATAATCCATGTTCTTTAAGCTTAGTTTCTACTATTCCTAATGTTAATTTTGTTCCATATACAGGAACATTTAATTGTTTTAAAACATATGGTAACGCTCCAATATGATCTTCATGACCATGAGTTAAGAATATTCCCGATACTTTTTCTTTATTTTTCATAAGGTACGTTATATCAGGTATAACTAAATCTATTCCGAACATATCTTCATCTGGGAATTTAAGTCCACAATCTATTACAACTATATCATTTTTATATTCTATTGCTGTTAAATTTTTTCCGATTTCATTTACCCCACCTAAAGGAATAATCTTAACCTTTGCTTTTTCATTCTTCATATGTCCCCTCCTTCTCTTTTCCATTATGTATTTCAAAGTATATACATACTATTTAAAATATCCTTTTATTCACCTTTTTGTTTTTCACAACATTTAGCACAGATTCCAAAGAACTTTACACTATGATCTAAAATTTTAAATCCATATGTATTTTCAATTCTTTCCTCAAGTTCATCTAAAAGATCATCTTGAACCTCAAATACAGCTTTACACTCATTACATACTAAGTGATGATGTCTATGTTCTTCTTCACTATGAACAAGTTCATATCTACTACATCCATCATTTAAATCTAACTTAAAAATAACGCCTATTTCCTCTAATAATAATACAGTTCTATATACTGTTGCTAAACCTATATCAGGACATATTTTCTTAACTTCATCATAAATTTCTTCTGCGGTTAAGTGTTCTCCCTCTTTTTCAATGATTACATCTACAATAGCTCTTCTTTGAGGCGTTAACTTATAGCCCTTTTGTTTTAAGTTTTCTTTTAATAATTCAATATCTATATTAACTGTGCTCATATACTTAACACCTCATTTCTTTATTATTCTTCGTCCATAAAAATAGTGTTATAAGCTTCTTCTATAGCCGCTAACTCTACTTCATTTTCAATTAATTCAAATATATCATTGTCTTCTTCATCTTTTATTACTTTTAAAGCAAAAGGATTCTCATCTTCGTATCCTTGTTCTTGAACTATAACATACTCACTTTTTTCCTCTGTTTCAGGATTTACCATATCAAAGAATGCTATTACATTTAAATTTATCTCATTTCCATCTTCATCAAATAATTGTATTGTTTTTAAATCTTTTTCCATTTTTTCAAACTCCTTTTTCATTTGAATTGTTTATTATATTATTACATAAAATATTCAAACTGCAAACATCTTAATTTAATTAGCATATAGATTTAGCTAACCAAGTAACTTCGCTATGGATTGTTACTTACTAAGTCTCAACTTGTCAAGATATCCTTGTAATATATATGTTGCTGCTATTTTATCTACAATTTTCTTTCTTTTATTTCTTGAAAGGTCTGCTTCTAGCATTGCTCTATGTGCCGCTACTGTTGTTAATCTTTCATCCCACATTTCTATTGGCAATCCAGTCTTTTCTTTTAATAACTCTGCGAACTCTAGAGCTTTTTCTCCTGATTCTCCAATAGTTCCATTCATATTTTTAGGTAATCCAACAACTATAGTTTCTACACCATATTCATTGCATATTTTATGTACTTCCCCTAAATCTTGTTCCTTCTTAGTACGTCTTATTGTTGTAATTCCTTGTGCTGTCCATCCTAAAGGATCGCTTAAAGCAACTCCTATAGTCTTTGATCCCATATCAAGTCCTAATATTCTCATAGAAACTCCTTTATTGAATTAAATAATTAAGTGTTTATCTTCCATAAATGTTGAGTAATTAATATTTTTTACATTCTCAGAAGCAATTCTTAATTTCTTAATTTCTTATTATATTATTTTTAAAAAACAAAAGTGCCCGATTAACGGGCACCTTTTATTTTATTTCTAGATAAGATTTTATTACCTCTTCAAGTATTTCATCTCTTTCAAGTTTTCTAAGTAAAGCTCTTGCTCCGTTATAACTAGTAATGTAAGAAGGATCCCCTGAAATTAGATAACCTACCAACTGATTTATTGGGTTATATCCTTTTTCCTTCAATGCTGTATACACATCATTTAAAATTGATTTAGTTAAATCTTCTTTGTTAATGTTTAAGTCAAATTGCATTGTTCTGTCAAGATTATTATCCATATCGTCCGCTGCCTCCTAAGCAGCTTCACCCCCTTACGAAAGTTTTTTTATTTATTTTTAATCATTGGAAGTTTTTTATACAACTTTATTACTTATATTATAACCTAAATTAACATAATTGTATACTCTGAAAAAAAACTATTTTACTAAATTTTCTATTGTTTGGAAGGCAACTTCTATAGCTTGTGGAATACTTTCTGGCTTCTTACCACCTGCTTGAGCCATATCTGGTCTTCCACCTCCGCCACCGCCAACAACAGTAGCTACTTCCTTAATAATCTTACCACAATGTACTCCTTTATCTAATACATCCTTAGTTGCCATAGTAACTAAATTAACTTTATCTCCTAACTTACTTACTAACACTACAACTCCTGAACCCATCTTGCTTCTTATTTTATCAGCTAAATCTCTTAAAGCATTTCCATCTACACCTTCAAGTGCATAAGCAATTGATTTAACTCCATTAATTTCTTTAGCAGAATTTAATATATCATCTAAAGCTCCACTTGTAAGTTTTGATTTAAGCTCTGCAATTTCTTTATCTTTTTCTTTTAGTTCTGCACCTTGAGTTGAAATTTTCTTTAAAACATCTTTTTCAGTACACTTAAGTGCTGCACAAGCTTCTTTTAATAATCTTTGCTTTTCTTCCATATATTTTATAGCAGCTCTTCCTGTTAAAGCTTCTATTCTTCTAATACCAGCAGCTACACCAGTCTCAGAAACTATTTTAAATAATCCTATTTCTCCAACATTAGATACGTGAGTACCACCACAAAGCTCTTTAGAGAACTCTCCTGCAGCTACTACTCTTACTTTATCACCGTATTTTTCATCGAATAATGCTGTTGCTCCAGATTCTTTAGCTTCTTCAATTGTCATAAGCTTAGTTTCTACAGTATCAACTTCCATTATCTTATCGTTAACTAAATCTTCAACTTTTTGAATTTCTTCAGCTGTCATAGCTTGGAAGTGAGTAAAGTCAAATCTTAATCTTTCATTATCAACAAAAGAACCAGCTTGGTGAACATGAGATCCAACAATTTCTTTTAATGCAGCTTGTAACATATGAGTTGCTGTATGGTTTTTACAAACGCTAGATCTTCTTACTTTATCTACAGTTAAAGTAACTTCTTCACCATTTTTAATGCTTCCAGTTTTAACTTCAACATAATGAACAGTCTTTCCACCAACATTTTTCTTAGTGTTATATACATAAGCTGTTCCGTTAGCTCCTGTAATCATACCAGTATCACCAATTTGACCACCCATTTCAGCATAGAAAGGAGTCTTATCAGTTAAGATATAACCTTTATTTCCTTCAGTTAACTCTTCTACAAAAGCTTCATCAGTTGCTAAAACTACAACTTTTCCAACACCTTCTGTTGAAGTATATCCAGTAAACTCAGTTTCAACATCAGCTTTTACTTTGTTAATTGGATTTTCATCAGCTCCCATGTAAGAAGTTTCTCCTCTTGCACTTCTAGCTCTTTCTCTTTGAGCTTCCATTTCCTTTTTAAATTCTTCGTGATCAACAGTCATTCCCTTTTCTTCAAGGATTTCTTCTGTTAATTCTAGTGGGAATCCATAAGTATCATATAATTTAAATGCTTTTTCTCCAGAAAGTACTGTAGATTTAGCTTCTTCTAATTCTTTAATATAACCATTTAAGATATTCATTCCACCATCAATAGTTTCATTAAATCTTTCTTCTTCTAAAGTGATTATCTTAGTTATATAATCCTTATTTTCAACTAATACTGGATAATTTCCACCATAGTTTTCAACAACTGCATCTACAACATCTTTTAGGAATAATCCTTTAATTCCAAGTAATCTACCATGTCTTGCAGCTCTTCTTAAAAGTCTTCTTAAAACGTATCCTCTACCTTCGTTACTTGGTTGAACACCATCAGAAATTAACATAGTTACAGCCTTAACGTGGTCAGTTACGATTCTTAATGAAATATCGCTATTAGCATCTTTTCCATATTCTACACCTGATAAAGCTGATACCTTATTTAAGATATTCTTTACTGTATCAATTTCAAATATGTTGTCAACACCTTGCATTATAGTTGCAATTCTTTCAAGTCCCATACCAGTATCTATATTTTTGTTCTTTAATGGAGCATAGCTACCATCTTCTTGTTTATCAAATTGAATAAATACTAGGTTCCAGAATTCAACTATTCTATCAGCATCAGAAGCAGCTACAAAATCATCTACATTTGTAACATGAGCTACATCTACACCTCTATCAAAGTGAATTTCTGTACAAGGACCACATGGACCTACTGTTCCAACTTCCCAGAAGTTATCATCTTTACCTAATCTAAAGATTCTGCTTGGATCTATATCAGTTTTAGAAGTCCAAATGTCATATGCTTCATCATCTTCTAAGTATATAGTTACATATAATTTATCCTTAGGTAACTTTAAAACTTCTGTTACATATTCCCATGACCATGGAATAATTTCATTTTTAAAGTAATCTCCAAATGAGAAGTTACCTAACATTTCAAAGAAAGTACCGTGTCTTGATGTCTTTCCTACGTTTTCTATATCACCAGTTCTTATACACTTTTGACAAGTTGTAACTCTAGTCTTTGGTGGTTTTTGTATACCTGTAAAATATGGCTTAAGTGGTGCCATACCTGCATTTATTAATAATAAACTATTATCATTTTTAGGTACTAATGGAAAACTCTCCATTCTTAAATGTTCTTTCGATTCGAAAAAGCTAATAAAGCTTTCTCTTAATTCATTTGCTCCCATGAATTTCATGATTTCTTCTACCTCCAAATTTCTTCTATTAGTAATTTAATTATAAATTAAACTAAATCTTAAATTTATTTTTTATGGGGAATTCAACCAATAAAAAAAGTCTTCATCCCTAAAGAAAAAGGGACGAAAACTTATAATTTCCGCGGTACCACCCTAATTATGTATATGAATATACATCACTTAAAGTAAAATAAGCTCCAAGATAGCTTCAATATGCTAAATAAGAAGTTTTCACCAACCACTTCCTCTCTTAATATTTACATCATATTTACTCATTCTCTTCATCGCTTTATGCTATATATTTATGACAAGATTATATTTCATTTAAGTATTTATGTCAATAAACTTTGGCAAGTATCAACCTTAGTAATTTTCATTTAAAATTTCTATAAAAGCTCAATAGCCTAATCTAAGACTTAGCTTCTAAATTTAAAACAAATAATAATCTATATCATCATATACAACCTTAATAATTACAGCAATAGGGACAATTAAAACCATACCTATTACTCCACCAATTTTCTCGCCTAATATCAATAAAATAATAATTATTATAGGATGCATATTAGTACTATCCCCTGTTATTTTTGGAGCTAAAAAGTTACCTTCTACTTGTTGTATTAAAAATACTCCTATAGTTGCTAATATTCCTTTTGTAACAGAACCTGTAAGTGCCATAAAAATTATAGGAACACCACCAATAATCGGTCCAAAATAAGGAATTATATTAGCTATAGCATTTATTATAGATAAAACTAAGGGAAACTTCACTCTAAGTACTAATAATAAAACAAATGATAATACACCAATTATTAATGATAATAGAAGTTGACTTAATATGTATCTACTTAATATTTTATCAATATTGTTATTTATATTTTTTATTAAAACTCTTTTATCTGTTGGAAAAATTAATAATAGTTTATTGTAAAGGAAATGTCCATCTGCTAATAAATAATAAGTTGTAATTGGTACAACTGCAAGACCAACAATATTCTCACCAAGAGAAATCATATTATCTACTAAATTAGTTGATGCATTACTTAGAATCATATTTATTTTTTCACCAACTTGTATATATATGGTTTCAAAAATTGGTAATCTATCTAACTTAAATCTATTTGCAAGAACTAGAATATATTCTTCTATACTATCTAGCATAATTCCAAAATTTCCACTTTCATTTAATATAGATGGCACTATACAATATAGAAGTCCTACAAATGCTAATAAAAACAATAATATAATTAAAAGTGAACTTTTTTTATGAGATATATTTAACTTTTCACTTAAATAATTTTTTAATGGTTTTAAAGTATATGCAATTATAAATGAAATCACTAATAAATTAACAACATCTCTTATAGGTGTAAAATATATATATATATTAATACTAAGTATTACAAGAACTATTGCTATTATTGTCTTATAAATCAATTTTTTATGCTTTGCTAACATCCTTAAAACCTCCTAAGTCATGAGGTAAAGTTTTAAGCTTAATACGCTCATTCCCATTGTATAAAATATAATCATCACATAAAATGCAATGTTTTAATGTAATAATTTCTTTTCCCTTAAACATCTTATCAAAAATTCCTGAACTAATAATTAATCCTTTTATACTGAAATTTTCTTTATCTATTATTAAATCTTCAAGGACTCCAATTAATGTCTTATTTTCATTTAAAATGTCAATAAATTTAATTTCTTTAAACTTAAGACCTTTGAATTTTGACGTTTCTTTAATTTTCATTACTTTATCTATAGATGTTATTGCATTGATAGCAACAAAAGTATGCTTTTTTATTATAGAAGCTGGTGAAATTACAAATCCTTCTATACTTCCCTTACTAAAATCTATAGAAATATCCTCAATAACACCAATATATTTATTTTTAGAATCATAAACCTTCATTAAATAAAAATCTCTCCATTTAAACATTGCTTCACCTCTAAAAATATAATAACCATAGTATTTACAAATACTATGGTTATTATTAGTAAAATTTCTATAAACTTTTATGTTACATATATTTTTTTATTAAATATTTATATAAAAAAATATTAATGTATAACATCAGCAAAACTACCATTTATTATCTTTATTAAATCCATTGGCTCTAGCTTTACTTGAAGACCTTTTTTACCACCGCTTACACAAATATTCTCTAAATCCCTAGCTTCTTCTTGAATAAATGTTTTATAAAGCTTCTTCATTCCTACTGGAGAGCATCCCCCTCTTATATATCCTGTATATTTAGTTATATCTTTAACATGAATCATTTGAAGGCTTTTTTCTCCAGCTGATTTTGCTGCTTTTTTTAAATCTAATTCTTTATCAACTGGTATAACAAAGACGTAAAGTTCTCTACTTACACCTTGTGTTACTAATGTTTTATATACCTCTTTCATATCTTGACCAGTCTTTTCTGCAACAGAAATACCATCTATTTTATCATCTGAAATATCATAAGTAATTACTTCATAATTTATTTTGTTTTTATCTAAAATTCTCATTGCGTTAGTTTTTTGAACTGCCATTTTTCATACTCCCTTAAGATAATCTTTTACTTATTATTATACTAAAAGTAAAATTAATGGCAAATTAAAACAATAATACTATTTATAAAATATAAATAATATTATTAGTTTCTGCCTTCACTAACTAAGCCTAATTTATAATCTTCAGGTGATATTCCAACTTGCTTTTTAAATACATTACTAAAATAATGTTCTGTACTATATCCAATCATCTCTGCAATTTCATATAACTTTAAGGATGGATCTCTCATTAAAATTATTGCATTTTTTATTCTTACATTAGTTAAATAATCAATAAAATTCATTCTAAGCTCCCTTTTAAACACCCTAGTAAGATATGTCTGACTAACACCTATACTATTTGCAACTTCTGATATAGATAAATTTTCCTTATTATAATTTCTATTTATATATTTTTGAACTTCAATAACTATAGACGTTTTCTTACTCTTTTCAACTAACCTATTGCATAATGATTTATAAACAATATTGACTTGAACTGGATCATCACGTAAAAATGATGCACATATAACTACATTTATCTTAAGACATTTGTTTATGGCATTTTCTAATTCAGTCACAGCACTATGCCAATACTTTATTGGATTTATATCACATAAAATAACAACTTGCTTTTTTGAATCAATAAATACATTTAAATAGTTAAATTTATTCATTATATCATTTGCAATATTATATATAGCATAACTTATTAACTCTGTTTGCAACTCTTCCTCAATTAAAACTCTATCTTTTATTAAAGGTTTAATTACTATAAGTCCCATTGAATTAGTATATTTAATATTAAAATACCTCATATCTTTTTCAATTTCTGAGCTCCTAATTTTCCCCATCATCCAGTCCTTAAGAAAATTCTCTTTTAAATGCTCTGCTTTCTCAACATCAAATTCATTTACTTCTTTTTCTCTTTTATTTATTAATTCATCATCAGCTATTAAAACCTTCATCAAGATAATTTCCCCCCCAAAACTTCTTTTATTTTAATTTTTATATCATAGAGTATAAACACACTCTTTAAATCACAGTAATCATTTTCACTATTTCTTATTTCATTTTTCCCAAAGTTTATTAACCTATATTTAATACTTATTACACTTTATGTAAATAAATTCCATTTCTACTTTCTTTTATTGCAATAATTTTTTTATAATTTCTATTTAAAAAACTATTAAATAATTAACATTTATTTATAAAAATACTCCCTATTAAGTAAATCATTACTGTTAACAATTTATTTTAATAGAGAGTTATTCATAAAACATATAAATATTGCTATATCTATTTTTCAACTTTAACTTCACTTTTTTTTAATATATTTTTCTCATTATTAATTAGATATTTTTTATAAAAATTAAAACTTATAAATAGAGCTATCAAATACAGCATTCCTTTAAAACCTCCAGCATTTAACCCTACAAATATAGCAATCAAAACACTTAGTTGAGACAATTCTAAAGATGATGATAAAAGCTTTGGCTCTAATATATTCCTAGTAATCATAATTCCACAAAATAAAATTACTAAAAATATAACAGTAACATACTTTCCACTAAAAAAATAAATAATTACAAGAGGTAAAAACACCAATATCATTCCTACCACAGGTAATAAATCTAATATCATACATATCAAACTTAATAACAATGTATATGGTATTTTTAATATACTAAATCCTATAAGTGTAATTATAAATGTACATAAAATCAATACAGAATATGTACCTATATATTTAAAGAGAACATCTTTAATTTCTGTTATAATACTTAAAAACTTACCAAATTCATTTATACAATCAGTATTTTTTATAGGCGATGTATTCTTTTTAATAAACTTTTTAAGGAAAACAAAACTAGATAATATTGCAAAAATTATTACAGATATAATATATGGAAATGCTGAAATTACACCTATTATGTAATTCACAATATTCATACTAAAATCTAAAGCATAATTTGATATATCTGATATAAATTTATTTATATTACTTTTTAAACTTTCTAAAATAGATTCATCTATATTTTCAAAAGCTGATAGTGAATTTTGAAGAAATGTATTTATCTCCGACCTATTATCATATACATACTGATAACCATCCGTTGCTAAATCCTTAATTTCAGAACAAAAATAAACTATACCAAAGCCTAATAAAGTTACTGTAATTGCATAAAATAATAATATTGAAATACTTGCAGCAAAATTTCCATCTATATTAAATTTCTTAATAAGAGTTTCTGTTGGTTTTTTTAAAATTAAAGCTGTTATTAATCCAATTATAAATGGAATTGTATACTTTAAAGTTCCAATAATTATTGAAAAAGAAATAGTAAAGACCAAGAAAAAAATAATCAACCTTACAAAAGGTTTTATCTTCTTGGCTACTAAGGCTATATATTCCATTTTATATCATTCTCCTTTTATATTAAAATTAAAAGGAGCTAAACTTAAATAGCTCCTTTTTATATACATTATTAAATTATCTTAAATAAAAAATGTTTAAAACTCGATTTTATGAATAACGAACTTCTATCCCCCTTTACTAATGTATTAGATAGATTAGATCATCTCCTTCTTTAAAACATTTATAAAGTTGAATTTTAGCATTAATTAAAAGCCTATTTTTAAACTTTACGCACGCCTCCTCTCTATCATATTTGTTCACTAACTGAACATCATCTAATAACGACATTTAGAAGCACCACCCCTTTAGCTTTTATAATTATAAAATCTATAGATTCTAGTAGCCTTAAATTTTTTCTTTCGACTACTATAAATATATTATACACCTCAAAATATTATTTGTAAATATTTTCCATAATCTTTTTTTATTATTTTTTCTATAAATCCTTGTCTATATTGATAATATAGATTTATTGGTATAAAATATTATTTATACATAAATTTAAGAAAAACTTTCTTGGAGGGGGACTTTTTATGAGTAATTTTGTTCTTATATTATTTTTAATTATTTTGGTTGGAATGCCAGCTTATTATTTAACAGTTCTGTATTCTATTTATTATAAAAAGATATTTAAAAATAAAGCTAATTTAAAATTTGAATACACTACTAGCTCTTTAAGTACATATATTCCATCTATTATTTTATTAATTGTTAGTGCATTATTTGCTATTTATACATTTATGCATAATATAGCACCTTATTACTTAATAGCAGTTTTAGTTGTAAATATAATAGTTTTCTTCTGTATAAAATTATCTTGTACTAAATTTGCAATATATGATAATTATGTAGTAGTAAAAAATAACTATGGTGAATTCAATGAAATTCAAAGTTTATTACTTGAAAAAAAAGATAAGACAAGCACTTATGAATTAAAACTTACAACTAAATATGATTTACTTATTTGTTCAATAGTAACAGAAGATCCAAAAAGTATGCTTAAAGCAATAAAAGCAAATTTACCTAAAAATATAAAAATAAAAGAATTGGCAACTAAATAGTTGTCAATTCTTTTATTTTTACTAATTCTTTTATTAAAAATTACCTTTACCAAGTAATCATTGTTTTATTCTTAGAATTTTTACAAGGCAATTTAAACTCAAAGAATTTTAAGTTCTTACCTCTTGGTGAAAATCTATCACAAACAATATGTAAAATATATCCCATAGAAAAACCTAATGCTAAATATATATTTCCTGTTAAATATACACTTCCACAAAACATTAACGTACCAAGCCATTTATGAGTAAACATTCTATGTGGAGATAACTTTCCTAATACAGTTGTTATACAAAACATAATTGTTGCAAAACAATTTTTAATATTATTTTCTAAAAAATTCAATATATCACTTACACTTAATGCAATTCCTAACATGTATCCTAATACTATTGCTATTATAGAAAATGTTAATATCTTATTAAAAACTTGTCTTGCTTTAGAATTATGTGAATCAATATCAGGCATGTATGATCCAATAAATCCACCAATAATTAAGGGAGCTAAATACACAGCACTATCAAAAGTCTTAGTAATTAAAAAACCAATTCCCATAGTTGCTGTTGCAGTAGTTCCTACAATCATGTGCTCTTTTCCTTTCATCTGCTTCCATCCCCTGTAATTTTATCACTTTATATTCTACTATACTTTTCACCGAAGTGAAAGTATGTTCTTTTCTACCTCTGAGGTGAATCCATATATTGGATTCACCTCAGAGGTATCCCGTATTTTGTCGGTTATTAGCAGACCCTATCTAGAAATATTAATTCAATATTAAAAAAGGCCAGCTTATTAGAGCTGGCCCAATATCTATTTTTAATGGTTATGATGAGAACATCCATCATGGTTACATGTATGATTACTATCAAACTCCTTTAATTCACCATTTTTCAATGAATTAACATTCTCTTCTATAGTTCCTTCAATAGCTTGATAAACCTTTATGCCCATAGAATTTAATTTAACTATAGCACCTTTACCAATACCACCAACTACAACAGCATCAACAACTTCACCTGATAAAGCTTTAATAGGTTGACATTTTCCATGTTCATGTCCTAAATCTCCATTTCCTATAGCTTTAACATCATTAGATTCTAAATCACAAATAACAAACTCTGGAGCACTACCAAAATGATTATAAGGTATACTACTCATACCTTCATTTGATTTAACTGGAAAACATACTTTCATTACAATTCCTCCTTAAATTTTCTCTTACAACAACATTTCATTGATTTACAGCTAAGTTTACATGTAGCCATATTGAAATCACTAATCTTAATATTACATTGCTTACTTATTAAATCTATATCTTTATGAATGAGAAGGTCCATAAACTTTTTAGCATTTTCTAAAACATCTTTATTTAATTCATACATAACGTAATATCCTTCTTTATATGCTATTACAAGATTTGCTTCCTTAAGAGTTTTTATATGTTGAGATACTGCTGCTTCAGAAATCTCTAAATGTTTAGCAATACCCTTTGCACATACATTTTTACTAGATAATAAAATTAATATCTTTAACCTAGTTTCATCACCTATAGCTTTAAAAACTTTAACTTTTTCATTCATAAGTGTACCTCAATCTAATTAAGTAATTGCTTAATTAAATTGTATTCTTCTTAATTAAATTTCTCAAATTCAATTTAAAGTAAATTAATATGATAACTATTTAAAAAACATTAAATTTCTTATTTATCTTACGAAAACTTCCAAATACAGCAAATCCCATTCATTAACAGATTGTCCTGGTTTTCCAGTAGTAATTTTTATTAAATTTCTATTGCAATTGCTTGTCTATTTTGGAATGTATATATATTTTTAAATCCAATATTTTTTAATACATCAATACTCTCTTTAATATCAGCACCAACATCTTCAGCCTTATGAGCATCAGAACCTACAGTTATTATTTCTCCACCTAAATCATAATACATCTTTAATATATCAATTGATGGCATAGTTTCATTAACCATTCCTCTTAAAGTAGAAGTATTAACCTCAATACCTTTACCAGCTTTGATTATGTTTTTAAGTACTTCTTCTATCTTTTCTTTATACTCATTAAAATCATAATTCCCATGAGTGTTAAAGGCATATCTTTTCATTAAGTCTAAATGAGCTACAACATCAATATGAGGTGAAGTACAAACTTTATTTACTTCCTCAAAATATCTACTATAACTTTCTTCTTTAGAATGAGAACTCATATATGTTATAAGTCCAATATTATAATCAAAATTATGTACTGATCCTAAAATAAAATCAAAAGGTATATTTTCAAGTACTTCTCTTAATTCCTCTTCATTTTCATGTGGTTCACAAATTTCAATTCCAGCTCTTATTATAAGCTTATCTTTAAAAATTTCCCTACACTCTTTTATTTCATCACTAAATTTTTTTAAATTAAAAAATCCATAGCTTTTTATTCCTTCTTTAACTGCAAAATGCTCAGTAAAGCAAATTTCATTTATTCCTTTTTCAATTGCAGCTTCACAAATTGCTGATACAGCTTCTTTACTATCAAAAGAATTGTTTGAGTGAATGTGATAATCAATTAAATACATATTTTTCTCCTTATATGATGCAAATTTTAGTACATAATTAGTATAACATAAATTTTAATTTTATCTTAATAACATATTAAAATACCAATATTACTTCTTTTCTAATTTTATTTTCATAATAATGCTAACTAATAGCTCTATCTTCATATAATAGTAAAAATGAAGTTTATTTTAAAGGAGTAAGCAATGAAAAAATATCTCTTAACTATTTTTGCTTTACTATCATTAACTTTCTTTCTTTTTAGTTGTACAAATGTAAATGATAAAACATCAACTGAAGAAAATAATTCTAATATTATTAATAATGAATCATCAAACTCAGACAATGAAATAAATAACCCTTCATCTGAAAATGATAATAAAGATAATGATATTGGTTCATTAAATATACAGAATAGAAACTGTAGGTTATTCTTTTTTGATACTACAACATTAAAACTAAAATATATAGATACTACTATTAAAGTTGAAGATGACGCAATTATTAAGGCATTAACAAAAGAACTTCAAAATACAACATATAGCAGTGATTTTTTAACATTAACAAATAAAGTTTCAGTAAAATCAGCTAAAATTGATATGAGCACAGATATATTAACAGTAGTATTTTCCGATGATTATACTAAATATATGACTCTTGGGACTGCTACAGAATCTGGATTACTTTCCTCATTAATCTGTACATTTGGCTATAATTTAGGAATAGAAAAAGTAGCTATTTATTTTGGAGATGAACTTTATACATGCTTACTAGGAGATTTACCAGGAGGATATTTTACTGTTGATTATTCTTTTGCTGAAGAATATATTGAAGAAGGTATTAATAAAAACACCTCAGAAGACTCTATCGTTAATAAGAACTGTAGGATTTTTTATTATCATTGTTCTGATAATTGCTATTATTATAAAGATACTGTAATTCCAGTAAAAGATAATGCATTGATTTCTTCACTTACAGAAGAATTAAAAAAAGAAGTAAAACCTGGAGTATCAACCTTACCAGAAAGTCTTTATGTTAAAAATGCCCAATTAGATAGAAATAATAATTTGTTAACTGTAGACTTATCTAGTGATTATTATGATAATATAAAAAATCTTGGTAGTGGCCCTGAAGGTGGAATTTTAGATAGTATAATGTACACTTATTGTTATAATTATGATGTTAATAACTTTATTCTCTTAATAGATGGTAAACCTTATAGTGGAAATCATATAATCCTTGAAGATGGAGAATCTTTTACTGTAAATTATGATAATATTAAAGATTATCTAAAACCTTTAGAGTAATATTAAATAAAAAAAGCTGGTACATCCCTTTCTGAATAAAACACCTTCAGCCCTTTAGTATTTCACTCATGTACCAGCCTCAATAATTATTTAATTGTAAAGTTAAGTTAAAACATTTAGCTATCCCTCTATAAAAGCTCAGTTTGTGATTGAATATTTTTAAGTTTAATATAAAGCTCTCTAAATCTATTTATTGAAAAAATCTCAAATCCTTCTAAATCATCTTCGAAAATATACCCTAACTCACTTAAACTGTATTCAACAGTTCTATTATTCTTTAATGTAAAATTTATGGTATCTCCCCACCTATTATAATTTACATTAACTATTTGATTTTCCTCTCCTGTACTTTTGATTACTTCTTTAATTGTTTCCACCGCTTCTTCTGCTAACTCAAGTAACTTGTCCTGTGTACTCATAACCATCCTCCTAATAAAAATCTGACTCTAAGTCCTTACAAGTTAATTATACAAAATATATTCAAAGCAGTTTGTCGAATCTTGTTATGAATTTATTGGTAATATAAACCTCATTATCCAATGAGCTATAAATTCTAACTTTATGGAGGTTAATTTTTATAATAAAAATTAATGAAACTATTAAAATAATTTAAAATATAATATTACCTTCTATTTTTCATATAATTGAAGAGGTAGCAAATCACTGCTACGTGATGTATTTTATTTATCTTCATATTTTGCTCTCCATAAAATTATTTATCAATATTTTTTAACTTAAACTCTCTAACAACTATTTCAGCTACTTTTTCAGCAACTAATCCTGTAAAGTGGATACACTGCTCTTTATGTTCACCTTGTCCCATATCGAATTCTTTTGTTAATATACGACAACATAAGGCATTCTTACCATTAGCTACCTTAAAATAATCATGTAGCTCTTTTGCCACTTCTAAATTCTTTTCAACCTTAGGATCATTTTGTACTGTTCTTCCAAAGAATAACCCTAATGCCATTACCCCTCCAGAAACAGCTCCACATAAACATTTTGACCTACCTATTCCAACAGGAAACCCAGATGCCATTGCAATAACAATTTCAGGTATATCTAATTCAAAATTACTTCTAATACTACTCATTACTGCTTCAGAACAGAAAAATCCCCCTCTAAATAAATCTTCAGCATCCTTTTTCACCTTATTAATACTAATTTCTGTTTTCATTTGCATTTTTAATTCCTCCTCAAGTAAGTACATAAATAAAATATCTTTATACACTATAACTTGATTTAATACCTTCAATTGGTATTTTACAGAATACTACTATTTATTTCAATAAAAAAATAAGATGTTAAATAGCTTGTCCTATCTAACATCTTATTTAATACCCTTTTATACCATAATTGTTTTACCCTAAATACCACAGATAAACTATAAGGAGCCTTACCCATCAGCTCCTATAAGCTTATAATTTAAATTCTCTTAATACCCTAATGTATCCTCATACTCTTTAAGTATGGCATCCTTTTCAGATGATTTTACTTCATCATTTTTCTCATTTTTTTCCTCATTCACTTCTACAACCTTTAATTCTTCAACCATATTAAATCCTCCCGTTTATATTTTGTATACGTTTTCTTATTATGTATTTATTATATCATATTATTTTCATTTTTCTATATATTTTAAAAAATTTACTGACTTTTTAGAAATTTTTCCAAAAACATTTCTTTTCAAAATTAATAATTTTTTTATTTACCTCTAGCTTATATGTATTTTCAAAACTAGAGGTAATCTACCTATGGAGTTAGTATTGGTAATGTTTGATCTTCTAATATACAGTATCTTATATTATTATTAGTTAAATTATATATATTATTTTCAAGCATAAAATTAAAAGCTATCCTAACTCTTACATTGTTAATTATAAAAACTTGTCCATTTTCTATAGTTCCTAACATATTGAAAATATTTAATGCTAAATTTTGATGTTGTTGTCCAATAACAATAGTAATAACTTCTGGACATTTACAATCTTTTCTACACTCCAAATACTCCTTATGCAATGCCCATATTATATTATTTCTTTCTAAAATACTCTTTATTAAAGATATAACCTCAAATGTTCTACTTCTTTCCTTCTCAGAAATATAAGCCCTCATTTCTCCTTCTATACTTCCTATAGAGTTATTTACTATACCATTAATAACATTATAAAGATTACTAAAATATCTTTTTCTAAACTCTACAAAACTACTTTTAATTAGAAGTTCATAATTACCATCATTATCTTTTAATATCTTCTTACAAACTCTCTTTTCAGCCTTATAATATTTCTTCCTTATTGCAGCAACTTTTTTCCTACATAAAATTTCTTTCAAATTACTTATTTCCTGAATATCTGATGACATATACTTCCTCCAAATATATCAATCTTACTATAATTCTACATCTCAACCTTGTTTTTTATTCTAATAAATCTCCCTCTGGGGTTAATCCAATATTTGGATTGACCCCGGAGGAAGATACATTTTATGGAAATAAATTTATGCAATAAGCTTGTATTAATCTCCTACCCCAAAATCAGTATTATGATATAATACTTCAATTGTTGGATGATTATCTAAATAACTATATTCTTCTCTAAACCATTGAACTAACTCTTCATCCCTTTTTATAGATGTTGTATTATCAACAAAAATATTAATTGTTGCATACTTAAAATTCTCTAAAAGTATTTCTATATCTTTTCTAATCATTTCTTTAGTTTGGCCTTTTATTCCCACCATCAAACATACAGATTGAAATTTCTCAGCTACCTCTTTGACATCTTTAAACTTAGCATTTTTATTAAGAAAATTATTTCTAAAATCGTAATCAAAAGTTTCAACACCAATTTTAAATATTATAGGTATATTAAAGAAATTTCTAATTTCATCTAATCTATTTCTATAGCACCAGTGACTTTCAAAAAACAATAATTTAATCTTTTTTTCATCTACTATTTTCTTTATATAATTCATAGTTTCTTTAGGTATCTCAAAACAACTACCTGAGTTAATAACCTCAAGTACTCCAAACTCACCAGTTATATTATTTAAAACCTCTTTATTTAGCTTATTTAATTCCTCTTCATCTCTTCCATTATCATCAATATAATCACAAAAACTACACTTTCCCCAAATGCACGGAAATGCTCTTAATAAAACAATTTCTCTATTATTTTTATTTGTAATTTTATTATATCTATCCATACTCCACTCCTACTCCTAATTTAGTAAATGTAAGAGAGGTCTTCTTTTACCTTCCAAAATAAAAAAGATCCCAATTTATAACTTTTATAAATTACAGGATCTTATAAACAAAACATATTCTTATTAAGTCATAACAAATGCCATAATACAATAAACAAATACTATAACTAAGCCTAGTTTTTTATAGAGGGATGGTCATACGAACCTCTCCTAGTAATCCTACTAGATTTATAAATTTCTTTCATATTATATCTTGATTATTTATTTTTAGCAATACTACCATTAGCTACTTTTTAGTGATTTTAAAATAAATTGACCCATATGTCAAAATTATGCTAAACTTAATCTATTATTACATATGTATATACACTTGTTAATGAAAAGGGGGACATATTTATTATGAAAAAAATTAAACAATACTTAAATCACATATTTATTGATGGATTAAGTGGTATGGCCTTAGGTCTATTTTCCACATTAATAATAGGTACTATATTACAACAAATAGGTAATCTCATAGATGGAAATATAGGTACTACTATCTTTCTTATAGGTAAGCTTGCAGCTGCAGCTACTTGTGCAGGAATAGGTGTGGGAGTGGCTTATAAATTTAAAGAAACTCCACTTGTAGTAATTTCTGCTGCAGTATCAGGTATGGTTGGTGGTTTTGCTACTAAGATACTTGCTGGAAGCATTATTTCCGATACTGGTGTTATTACACTTGCTGGGCCTGGCGAACCTTTAGGTGCCTTTATTGCTGCTGTAGTAGGAATTGAGATTGGACATCTTATTGCTGGTAAAACAAAAATTGATATTATAATAACTCCGCTTATTAGTATTGGAGTTGGTTCTACTGTTGGATTACTTTTAAGTCCTCCAATATCAGAATTTATGACTTGGCTTGGAACAATAATAATGTTTGCTATGGAACAACAACCTTTTATTATGGGTATTTTAGTTTCTGTAATTATGGGTATATTATTAACACTACCTATCAGCTCTGCTGCTATTGGAGTTATATTAAATCTTGATGGAATAACTGCTGGAGCTGCTATTGTAGGATGCTGTTGCCAAATGGTTGGGTTTGCAGTTGCAAGCTATAGAGAAAATAAATTTGGCGGACTTCTTGCACAAGGTATTGGTACATCAATGCTTCAAATACCTAATATAATTAAAAAACCTGTAATATGGCTACCTGCAATTATATCTAGTGCAATATTAGGTCCTATTTCTTCAACTTTCTTAAAGATGACTAATAATGCAACTGGATCTGGTATGGGATCTGCAGGATTTGTAGGACAAATTATGGCTTATCAAACAATGACACAAACAGCTTCATCAAAAATAGTTATCTTACAAATAATAGTAATGCACTTTGTACTTCCTGCTCTTCTTACATTTATAATTTCTGAATTTATGCGTAAGAAAGAATGGATTAAACAAGGTGATATGGCTTTAGACTTATAAAAAAATCACTTCATCAAAACCAGATCTAGGCTTAAAATGAATATCAAAATAATTAAAGTGGATTACAATCTTTTATATTGATAATCCACTTTAATACTTTTATTATTTAATTTTTAATTCCTTTATACATCTTCCCTTGTTAGTCCAAATAGGTAAATTCACAACATATTTCTCAATTATATCTACACCTATTTCCTTAGCTTCTTCCTCTTGAATCATACCTTTTATCTCATTTAAAATTTCATCTAAACTTTTCTCCTGAGCTATTGCATATAAAAACTTTAGGAAATCATCTATTTCCTCTTCTGACATAATGAAATAATTTAAAAATCTTCGTTTAAAATCCCTTGCATAACTATTATCAACTTCCCAATTACTCTTAGATAATGATAATAATTCACTTTCAGAGAATTTTCTATAATCTCTATTTTTCATTTTTCTATTAATATCATTATAAAGACTAACATAATTATCTATATTAGAATTAAATACAAAGGCCCCTTCAACAATATATTCATCACTATATTTAGAACTTTCCTTTAAAATATTAACTAACTCCTGATAATCATATTCCTCAACTAAATATTGCTTTAAAAATTCAACAATTTGATATACTTCTAACAAACCATAAGCTCTAACCATCCCCCTATATAGATTTATTATCTTAGTATTATTTTTAATTTTACGTCTCACTTGAAAATCTTCTAATATTTTAACAAGCTCTTGAGTTACTGTTGGCATTAAGAACACCTTATTACCATCCTTATTTTCAACTGGAAATATTGCTCCAAGTTCAGCAAAATAATCTACATAAATTCCCTCATCATTAGATATATTATCTAAAATTCTTTCGCCATCATTTTTAGAATATTTTCTTAAAGACTTAAATGCCTTTTCATCTAAAAGTTTAAATTTTTCTAATATAAGTGTTTCGTAAGATGATAATAAAACTTCCTTTAAGTCCTGTTTTTTATATTTATAAACTTTCCTAATACCTAAAGTTTCAGCAATCTTAGCTAATCTTTCCCTTGTCATAGCAGATAATAACTCATTTAAATCCTTAGAATATGGTGTATTCTTAAATTGTCGTTCAATTCTTTTATTATTTGATTCACTTATAGAGTTACATAATTTCTCCATAGCCATTAATATATTATTAAGTTCTTCATTATATCTATCTTCACCATTTTTTTCTATGAATTCTTCTAAATTAAAGGTTTTATACTCTTTCTTAACGCAATCCTCACACAACCATAATTGTAAGTTAACATCAAAAAAGACAGCTTTTTTGCCACATTTCTCACACTTCTCACACTTTTGTTGCATTATCACGACCTCCATTCTCTACCTTTCACGCTTTTATCAGTATTTCCAAATAAAATAAAATTTAGTCGCACTTTATGTAAGTTTTGTGTTTTAAAAGTACAAAAGTAGTACTCTAGCTGCACTTAGCTTGAGTACTACTTTATAATATTTATTTATATATTAATATTCTTAAAAGTTATAAACTGTTACTATTTTTAGCCTGACAATACATTAATAATCTAAATATTTTATTCCTTTTTATATCCAATTATAACCAATGATAACATTAATAGAATACAGGAAATTAATCAACTTATCTTTGCTTATTTATGTCTTAAATATATATATCTGAAAATTCTATATTCATTCTTGTTACCGTACTATTAGATAAATCCCTATAATTTGATTCTTTAAAAGCTCCATTATCACTTAAAACTTTAACTGGTAACTTTATAGTAAATTCACTTCCAACGCCAACTTCACTTTTAACTTCTATTGTACCACCCTGAATTTTAACCAAATCTTTTACCAGGGACAGCCCTATACCACTTCCCTCACTTCGCTTTCTAAGTCTATTCTCTACTTGCTTAAATCTTTCAAAAATAACTTTCAACTTATTATTTGGTATTCCAATTCCATTATCTTTTACAGTTATATTAAATGTTTCACCACAATCTTTTAATAATACTTCTATCTTTCCTGGTGAATTAGTATACTTAATACTATTGGAAAGTAAGTTAAGCATAGTTCTCTCTAACTTCTCCAAATCAAATGCCATAATTTTTTCTTCAACATCTGTATCAAAAGTTAAAGTAATATCATTTTGCTTAGCAAAGTCAGCCACAGACATAGCTATATTTTCTATAAAATGTACTATATTATAATTTTTAGGCTCATACTCATAATATCCACAATCAAACTTAGTAGAGTCTATTAAGTTATTAACTAACTTTAATAGACGTTTAGAATTTTGATTTATTATTTCAATATAGTTTTTCAATCTATTGTTATTCTTCAATGAATCTTTTTCTACTAACTCAATAGTTTGCAATGAACTAAAAATTAGATTTAAAGGAGTTCTTAGCTCATGTGATAAATTTGCAAAAAACTCTAGTCTCAATCTTTCAATTTCACTTCTATGAGAAATATCCCTTACTGTATCAATGATACCTACTAGATTACCATAGCTATCTAAAAAAGGTTCTTTTATTATTTCAAACTCTACAGATTTTTCATTAATTTTAATAGATTCATTGTATATTTTTTTACGACCTTCATTAATAACCTCTAAATCTGTAGCAACAGTATTTTTAAACATATTATTTAATCTAGGAATATCAGTAACTTTTTTCCCTATAACTTCTTCTCTAGTAAGATTTAATTCTTCTAAAAAACTATTATTACAATCTAAATAAACTCCATCACTGTCCTTGAGAATTATGTACTCAGATATATTATTAGTTATATATGCTAACGTATTACCGTCATTTATTTTTTCCATTTTCCCAATTATATCTTCAAGAATTCCTATAACTCCAATTACTTCATTATTATTATATAATGCATATCTATGAAGTGAATAAAGCTTATCTTTTAATTTACAAATTTCTCTGCGATAAAATTTTTTTGATTCTATAAATGTTTCACAACATTTTGCATATTTTCTCCCTTTATCTTGTCCAAATATTTTAATATCGTCTAATCCATAAATATCTTCATTATCACATCCAGACAGCACTTTAAAATTTTCACTGGCATAAACATATCTATTTTTTATATCCTTAATAAAGAAAATTTGATCTTTTCTCTGAATATCTTCTAAGAAACGTTTATCAATACAATTTTCAAAGTATAATGAAAAATGATTATCATCTTCTTTTTGTATAATTATATTAATAAAATCCTTTAATTGTTTAATGTACTTAGTATAATTTGAATTCTTACCACTAGGATTCTTTAATATTTTAATAAAATCTTTATCTTCCTTATACTCTGATAAAACATCAAAAAAATCTTTATATATCACTTCTTTGTAATCCATACCCAATAATAGAAGCATTTTATCATTAACATATTCAATTTCCATATTTAAATCTTCATTTTTCCCAAAACTACATTTTACATATAACATAGCTATAGGCATTTTATCCAAAATTTCTTTACACACTCTCATTTCTACATCCTCTGATACTAAAATTCTGTCTTTATATATAAATAATTACAATTATATTACATTTTTATTTATATTTGCAATATAAAAATAGCGATTATTTATTTCACTATATAATCACTATTTCAAAAAGTACTATCTATTAAATTAAATAACTTTAATCATTCTATATAAAGTATGAGAATAATACGGTTCTTCTTCTTCAAATACAAAGTTTAACTTTTCATAAAAACTTTTAACACCAGCATCTTTTGCTAACAAAGAGCAACTTTTATATCCTGCTTTTTTAGCACTTTCTTCAGCTAATTTTATAAGAGCTTTTCCAATTCCCTTACCTCTATACTCTTCTAAAGTAGCTAAATTAGCAATATAAAACTCATTTTTCTCACACTCATTAAACCCTAATTCTAAAATAACATCTTTTAAAAATCTAATTTTATTTTTTATTCCTTTAATATACTTAATTAACTTTATAATTGTTATTAAATCTAGCTTTGATAAATCTTTTCCTTTTATTAATATTATAGCTCCACAAATCTTACCCTCTAGTTCTGCAACTTCAACATTCTTATATGAATACCTAGAATCTTCACTTTCTACTAGCCATTTTATTCTATGAATTATTTCATCCTTACTGCCATAACCCCAGACGTGCTCAGGATCATCTTCTGTTTTATATACCAGTTCTGCAATAATTGTCGAGTCTCCTTTTGTTGCTTCTCTTAACGTGAAACTTTCCATAAAAATTCCTCTCTTCTTTAAAAAATATAATAAAAACTTTATATATTTATTATATTTTTAAGTAATTATATATTTAAGGCTTTGTGGATGTTAAAATATGTACTTATATGTTCATAATTATTAATAAACTTAATTGTAAATTAATACAAATGTACTTCTTTTAACCGGAAATTAATGTACTCTTATTTTAGTAATGAAAAGATATCTTTTCATTTATTAAAAAAGAAGCCAAAATTAATTTGACTTCTTTTTTAATTTATTTTTATTTATGTTTACACTTATGCTTAACAACTAATTCATATAAAGTTGCAACTGGCGCTCCTGTTCCTCCCTTTGGTGTAGTATCATTTCCACCATCAGTCCAAGAAGTTCCTGCAATATCTAAATGTAACCAAGGCTTATCTTGTACAAACTCCTCAATAAACATACCTGCAGTAATTGTTCCACCATAACGTCCACCAATATTCTTAAGATCTGCAAAATCTCCCTTATAAAGCTTCTTAAAGCATTTATCATTAGGTAATCTCCAGAACTTTTCACCACTTCTCTTTGCAGCAACTAATAACTCTTCATAAAAAGCATCATCATTACTTAATACTCCTGTTATTTCAGTTCCAAGGGCTACTAATACTGCTCCTGTAAGAGTTGCTACATCTACTATCTTATCTACATTTTCTTTTTCAATAATATAAGTAATAGCATCAACTAAAGTTAATCTTCCTTCTGCATCTGTATTTAAAACTTCAATAGTTTTACCTGCCATAGAACCAATAATATCTCCTGGCTTATAGCTTCCACCTGAAATAGCATTTTCACAAGCTGCTACAACTGCTACAACATTTTTTTCCACCTTATTTTTTGCAAGTGCCTTCATTGTTCCAATAACAGCAGCTGCTCCACCCATGTCACTTTTCATAGTATCCATAGAAGTTGATGGCTTAAGAGAATATCCACCAGTATCAAAAGTAAGTCCTTTACCTACAAGCCCTACTATTTCATCACTATGAGCGTTACCCATATATCTCATAACAATTAATTTTGGTCTGTGTACAGAACCTTTTGCAACTTCTAAGAAAGCTTTCATTCCTAATTCTTCTATTTGCTTTTCATCAAATACTTCTACTTCAAATCCGCTTTCTTTTCCTACTTCTACAGCTCTTTCTGCTAAAGTTTCTGGATATAATATATTAGCTGGTTCATTTACAAGATCACGAGCTAAGATAATACCATCTGCAACATTGCTTGCTTCTTCTATTTTTTCTCTCATCTTATCAAACTTTTCTTTTGGCCCACCTATTATAGTTACCTTTGGTTCATAAGATTCTTTACTTTGCTTATACTTATCAAATTTATAGCTAGCTAACTTTATACCTTGTACTATAGACTTAGTAACTCCACCAGTACATAATCCATTAGCTTTTATAAAATTAATGCTTAAGTCATCTATTTTTAACTTTTCTGCTTGTTTAATCCCTCTAGCTACTGCATTTATTAAATCTGTTCTTTCTAAGTCTTCATATTTTCCAAGACCTACAAAAATTTCATAATTTAATTCATTAGTAGTTTTATAAAATACTTGACCACTTTTTCCTTCAAAAACCTTTTTAGCTTTTAAAACTTCAACTACTTCATTATTTGCTGGCTTATCTTCATATACAAGGTTAATAGCACCTTGGAAGCTACCAATAGTTAAATCATTTACTTCTATTATCATTTTCTCTCTCCTAACTATAGTTTTTATTTAATAACTTTTCTTTATTATACTACAAATATATACAAGGTCAATCCACATATTGGTTATATATGTACATATTATTTCATTTTATGTTAAATATTTAAAATCAACTTTTCTTCCCATATCAAAGATAATAACTTATTTAAATCTACACATTGTACTCTTTGGTTTTCATATGTAACCCAATAAAATTTTAGTGATTCTGAGCACATTACTGATGTTTTAATCTATGCCAAGAGTAGTTTGGACTATTAGTCATAACTCCCATAGAATTACGATAAATTTATACCCCTTGTTCATCACTTTCAATAATTATTGTTTCTCCAGTTCTATCTGTAAATGCCCAGTGGATTGTTAGTATCATTCCAAGCATAGGCATAGCTAATATTGTAATCTTATTATTAAGAGCATCAACTACCTCTTCTACATTTGAACATTGTGTTAAAATATATGTAACAACAAAAGGTGGTTGAAGTGGTAATGTTCCTTCCTTTGCTTCTGATGGATAATGAGCAAAATTTCCAAAATATACCTGTTCTCCCATTAAGACTTTTTCATTAATACCTTCATATAAAACAGGTGTAGACTCAATAAGAAGTGAACCTGTTCCTACTGCTGCATATTTAGATGTAGTTTTTGTATCTTTAAAACTTCTTTTATATTAATCATATCTTACCTCGTATAAATAAATATATTTTTTAATATTAATATCTTTTACAAAATCAAGCTTAGTAATTCATACTCCTATACCCTATTTACTTATTAAATTTTTAATATATCTAGACTATTATTTATTTTTATTTATAATACTAAATAAATAATATTTACATTTAAGGAGGAAATATATATGAAATATTTTGTTGTTGAAGGTATATTAAAAGCTACTGATAAAATAAATAATACTATTATGACTGAACATATGGCTTATACCCAAAAAGCAATGAATTCTGGACTTATATTAATGTCTGGACTTAAATCTGATATGAGCGGTGGTATATTTGTAATAAAAGCTGACTCTGTTGAAAAAATTAATGATTATTTAAATAATGAACCCTTTAAGGTTTATGGAATACAAGATTATAAAGTTACAGAGTTTGATGCTCACTATTTCAATGAATCACCTTCAGAATGGTTTAAAAAATAATAATAAAGCAGTAGTTAAAAAAATTTTTAACTACTGCTTTATAACTTACTACTTAATAACCTTAAAGCTTTTACTTTATTTTCACTCTATCTACTTTTTGAATATTCATCTGTATCTAAAATTGCTTTAACAAATTCCTCTTCTGTTACTTCATAAGGAGTGCAATACCATTCTGTTACTCCATTCATTCTACTGAACATCTTCTTTCTTAATACCAATATCATCTAAACATGTTGGAAGTCCAATACTCTTATTAAACTCATAAATTCTATCACGCTTTTCAAATTGTTTATCATAGGTTAATAAACATAAAACTCCAAAAGATACTATTTCTCCATGAAGATGTCCACTACATCCTGGTATAACAGTTGAACCATAATAAACACAATGAGCTAAACTACTATTATAGTAATACTTCTCTGCATCACTAGTTAAATTTGATACTAAGCCTGTACTAATAATAATGTCTAATACTATTTGCTCTAACTCATATGTTTGATTTAGATATAGCTGTTTTTCCACCAATGACTACTACTTTATTACCATATCTTCTTGTAACATATGGTATCTTTTTGTAAGAATCTACTCCTATACTATAATTAGGTAAAAACACACTATAATTTGACATAAATATTCCCTCCCCAAATTCTATATAATTCTATATTATCCGTTATAATACTATAAGGCTTTAATTTGCAAAAAAAATAGAGTTTATCCTACTTACAGTCTAAACTCTACTTATAATTTAAATTTATACAACTTTCTTTTCAAAGCTTCTATTTTCACCTATATGCTTAAACTCAATATATATCATAGCAATAGATACAGCTCCTGCTATAAAGTCAGCAATAGGTCCTGAATACATTATTCCGTCAATACCAATAAATAAAGGTAATATGATTATTAAAGGTAACAAGAATAATATCTGTCTTGTTAATGATAAAAATATACCCTTCTTTGGCTTTCCTATAGCCGTAAAGAAATTAGATGATATTGGTTGGAAACAATTTATAAATGTAAATAATAAAAATATTCTAAAATACTTTACAGCAAAAGAATAATAAGCTTCTGATCCTGAACCAAAAATAGACACTATCTGTCTTGGCATAAACTGAAATATAAGAAATGCTATTACAGATACTATTACACCATAGCTTATAGCTGTAGAATATGCTTTTTTTACTCTGTCATATTTTGCTGCTCCATAGTTAAAGCTTACTATAGGCTGTAATCCTTGAGAAAGACCTATTACTATTGACATATAAATTTGATTTACTTTTGTAATAATTCCTGCACATGCAAGTGGTATTGATTCACCATATACAGATAAAGCTCCATAATAAGTTAATGATTTATTCATTACAATTTGTACAATCATCATGGCAAGCTGATTAAAAAATGGTGCTGCACCTAAGGAAATTATTTTACTAACAAAATTCCAATTAGGTATTAAATGTTTTCTTTCTATTTTTCCAGTTTTATATTTAAATAAATATCTTAAAGCTAATGAAGCTCCAAAAATTTGTCCTATAATTGTAGCTAAACCAGCTCCCACCATTCCCATATTTAAGCCAAATATAAATATAGGATCTAAGATAATATTAATTATAGCCCCTGATAAATTACAGAGCATACTATATTTAGGGCTTCCATCAGCTCTTATCAAATGTCCTCCACCTGTAGAAAATATTAAAAATGGAAAACCAATTGCAGTTACCCTTGTATAGTTTTTAGCATAACCTAAAACATTAGCGGGAGAACCAAAAAATATAAGCATAGGTTCTAAAAAAATCTCAATTATGACACATAATACTACTCCAGAAGCAAATAATAAAAAAGCTGAATTTCCTATATAATATAATGCCTTTTCCCTATTCCCCTCTCCTAATGTTAAATTAAAAGCTGACGCTGCTCCGATTCCTAATAATAACGCTATAGCGATACATGATGTAGTTAAAGGAAATGTTATATTAGTTGCAGCATTTCCAAGCTCACCGACACTTCTTCCAATAAAAAACTGATCCACAATATTGTATAATGCACTAACAAGCATTGCTATTATACTTGGAATTGCAAAATTATTTAATAATTTGCTTATTGGCTCTGTTCCTAAATTATTTTTCCTTTTATTTTCCATTTATCTCCCCTCTTCCTTAGTCTTCTTTATATATTATTTCTAAAAATTTAGTTTTAATAATAAAAAATCTATAGTGAAAAATATTTAATGCACCAAATGTTAAATTAGATTTTCAAATAGATAAAGAACTTACATCTCAAATTATAAAAAATGCATCTATGGAAGACATTCCTACTGCATCATTAGATGAAAATACTGCAAATTTATATAATATAGATTTAGAACTTGACCATGGTGCCATGGTTCCTTTATATTTTGTAGACAATAAAAAGAACTATAAACTAGTTCATATCACTTATGGAATGCTTTCTCCTTTAGAACTTATGAACTTTGGTAAATGTATAAATAAAGCTGTTCTTGATACTAATAAAAAAGCTGTTTTCATAGCCTCTGGAGATTTGTCTCATAGATTAACAAAAGATGGGCCTTATCCTTATACACCACTTGGTGCAGAATTTGATAAGAAATTAATTAGTACTTTAGAAAAAGGTGATTTAAAAAGCTTATTTACTTTAGATAAACATTTAATATGCGAAGCTGGTGAATGTGGCTTAAGATCACTTTATATATTAGCTGGTGCTATAAATGACAATACTATATCATCTAAATTATTAAGTTATGAAGGTCCTTTTGGAGTTGGTTATGGAATTATGGAATTTACTCCATCTTCTAATAAAAATGCTGATTTATATAGTGAACTTCTAAAAGATAAAAATAAGGAAAATGAAAGAAGGATAAAAGAAGGTAATGTTTATACTCGTCTTGCAAGATTAAATCTTAATTACTACTTTAATAATGGTAGGCTATTAACTGTAGATGAGCTAATTAATAGCAATTATGATGATATATCTAAATTGTTAAATGATAAAAAAGGCGTATTTGTTTCCCTTAAAATTAATGGTGATTTAAGAGGATGTATTGGAACAACTGAACCTACTACAAATTCTATTGCTGAAGAAATAATAAATAATTCTATTAGTGCAGCTTTAAATGATCCAAGATTTTCACCCCTTAGAAAAGAAGAACTTATGGATATAGATATATCTGTTGACCTTTTATATCCACCAGAAGAAACTACCTTTGAAGAATTAGATTCTGAAAAATATGGTGTTATAGTATCTTGTGGACATAGAAGAACTTAAATTTTGTTTAAATATATAAACAATAAAAGTTATTAAATTATAAAATTTAAAGGTAGTAACAAGATTTGATTTTCTATATTTCTTATTACTACCTATTTTATAAATTTAAATTAATTATTGTATTTTTTCTATTTTACAACTATGATTTTTACTCTTAGAATCATAACATATTGCAACTGCTAATACTTCATTATTTTCACTCTTAAATTTCTGAACATATTCTTTTTCTTTTATTTGTTCTAAAGCTCTATCTACACTTTCATCCTTCTTTAGTTCTACAATAAATGCTGTATCTCTTTTCCTTCTTGGATGAAATGTAAAATCTGCGTAACCCTTCCCGCTCTTTTCTTCACGTTCAACTCTATAAGTATCTCTAGCCGAAAGATATGCTAGTGTTAAAACACAAGATAAAGAATTTTCATCATTATATTGAAGTATTGGTATTTCTGAATTATGAATATCATGAAGTATATTTTCTATAGTTTCTGTATCTCTATTAACTGTAGCTTTTAACATATTTCTTGACTTTTCTATAATATTTGAAACATATCCAAAAGACTCATCTCTTAAAGCTTTTTCAAACTCCTTCATAAGTTCTCTATTGGGAATTTTTAAATATCCATCATGATAAGATAAAAAACCTAATATTATCATTGCAGAATAAATTTCTTCTTTTGTTTTTGGAGTCTTTTGACCAGCTCTAAACTCTTCATTTATTATTATGTCAATTTCTTCACCAGCCACCATTTCTATTACATCTTCTCTTATTTCTAAAGTATTATATTTAAGATACTCTGAAACTTCATCCATTGCTCCAGTATTAGTCCAATAGCTTTCACAATATCCATTTTGAAGTGCTTTTACTACAGAACGTGGATTATATAATTTCTTTCCCCTAGTAGTTAAATAACCATTATACCAGCTTTCAAGCTCCTCAAATTCAATTTCATTAGTCCTTTTACATAAATTATATACTTCGCTATTTGTAAATCCAAAAAATTCATCATATATTCTATCTTTTAAAAATGTAAATTCATCAAACATATTAAGGGCCGAACCACTTGAATATTTTTTTATAGGAAGAACTCCTGTCATATAGGCTAATGCCACATAAGGTTGATCTTTAAGCAACTGCCTTATAAACTCCAAAAAATCATTTTGATTTTTTTCAAAAAGATTATTACTAAAAATATAATCCCATTCATCAAAAATAAAAATGAACTTTTCCTCAGTATCCATTAACATATCACTTATAGTAAAATAACTATTATCTTTAATCTTAGGATAGGCATTCTTAATATCATTTATCAATGAGGTTTTTATCATGTTCATATAATTATTAAAGTTTATATCATCTTCAGGAATTTTATTAAATGATATACTTATAACATTATACTTATTTAAATTAGCTTCATAAGATTCACTTTCACTTACCTCTAACTTATCAAATATTTCTCTTGAGTTAACAGCTTTTGTATAGTATGCTCCTAACATATCCGCTACACTAGATTTTCCAAATCTTCTTGGTCTAGTTATACATATATACTTATCACTAGTAGATATCTTCTTGTTAATTAATGAGATAATATTAGATTTATCAACAAAATATTCATAACTACTAAGTTCTTTGAAATTTTCAAATGATTTTCTTGTATTTAAATATACTGCCATAACTCACCTCCAAAACATTTCTAGTTAAGATAATTATAGCATATTATTATAAAAATCAAAAACTAAAAGATAGCTTTTAACTCCTCTACTTTAATATAAGAATTTAATTTCTCTTAAATTTTTATTTGCTATACTTTTAACCTTAAATATATCCTTAGAAACTTTAAAAAACTTTTTATAAAATAAAGTACTATCACAATAATGAGCAAATATTAAACAATTAGTATTATTGCTTAGTTTTATATTACCTTTAAGAATTACATTGTTACTCTCAGCTATTTTATATGCCTCATTAATTAAAGAATTCATATTTATCTCTCCAGATTAAACATATTTTCTTTTATTATTTACAATTATTAACTGTTATATGTATAGATTTATTTTTCTAAGCTAACTTTTCATTAAATATATCTGGTATAAAAAGATTAATTTTTTTCTATAATTTATTCATTTTTACTTGATATTCTTATTAATTAATTTAACAAAAAATTATAAATAATTATTCTGTTTAAATCAATAAAGCTATATAAGAATCATTTTTAATTCCTATATAGCTTTACTAAATACTATTAAATTAATATATACTATAATTTGTATTTATATAGTTTTAAAAATTGAAACCATTAAAACCCCAGTTATCTACTTCCTCATATTTAATATATATACAATCTTGAGGTATATTAAGTTCTTTCTCATATAAATTGCAAATATCTTTTGTTACCATTTCCAAATATTTTTTATCAGCTTTTCCAAAGATCTTTACTTCTACAAATGCTCCAAATTGAAGTTCTTCACCTCTAAAGTATAATGAATATTCGTCTTCAAAACCTACCATAAGGTAATCTTCACTTTTTCCTGGTATGTTTGTAATGATTTCTCCAAGTTTAGATTTTATTAAGTCTTTCTTTTCCTTAGTTAATTTTGTTGTAATTTTTGAATTTATAAATGGCATGATAACCTCCTACTTTCTATTACTTAATTTTTTTATTTTTATTTAGATTAAATTTTTAATGTTACTTTAATCTACTTTTATACAAAGTATATTTAACCAAGTAATATCCCCTCTTCCTGGAAGAATATCAATTGTTTTATATATTTTTTCAATCTTTAAACCTTTAATTTTATTTATTAATTCACTAAAAGTTTTTTCAGTATAACAATTAAAATATCTTCCCTTTTCATCAATATATTCCTTTTCACCATACTTAAAGGACATATAAAATATTCCATTAATTTTTAAATTTGATGATACATTTTTTATAACATCTAGGATATCTTTTCTATTAACATGAAGCAATGATGCACATGCCCATATACCATGAAATTTTTCTGTTAATTGTAGTTCTTCAAATTTACTACAAATCACTTCTTGTTCAATAAGTTTACTAGCAGCAATTGATAATTCTTTTGACCCATCAACTGCTGTAACATTGTATCCTTGTTTTATAAATTCAAGACTATCTCTTCCTGATCCACATCCTAAATCTAGGATATGTCCACCTTTAGGTATGTGTTTTAGAAAATCATTATATAGATGGCTCATATCTACTGATAGTGTACTTTCTATATATGTTTTTGAATTGTTGTTGTAAAAATATAATGTGTTGTTTATCATTTCTTAATTATCCTTACTCTTAATACTTATTCTACTTTTCTTTATTAATTTCAATTTTTACTTCATTTTCAATTATTTTTTTATATTCAATAAATTTTTTAGCTATAAAATTAGAATACTTTAATAGATTATCAGTATCTTCAATTTCTTTCCTTATTAATAATCTATATACGTTCTCATTTCTACTACCACTCTCTAAGGATACCTTTATACCTAACTCCTTACTTATATAGTCGGACTTATGCTCAAATATTCTCTTTAAAATATCTGTAGCTTCTTTCTTAGATGATTCTGCAGATATTGCTGCAACAGCATTTCTTTTACTATATGAAATACAGAAAGATATATTAGTATTTTTTATATTAGAAGCTCCTAAATAATATCTTTTACCTGGATATTTAATATTTAAATTTGACATTGAATTTATATTTTCTACTATACTGCTTAAAAATTCAATTACTTTATCATCACTTTTTATTATCTGATTTGATACTCTTGATTTTTTATTTATATAATACTCTTCAATTCTTTCCGGTGGTATTATTTGATTTGTATCTATAAATATTTCATCTTTATATTCATATGGTTTTATAGAAATACATTTTATATTAATTCCATTTTCATAAAGCCACGCGCATACTGATAAAACTCTCTTGTCAAACTCTTTCCCTATAATTATTATTCTCTGTGTATTATTAATCATATCATTTAATAATGATTCATTATCAATATTTAAAAATTCCATTATTTCTTGAATAGGATCTAACTGAAGTAAATTCTCATTAATATAATTATTATATATTTCAACAATTTCTTTTGAAGTTCTTCGAGACATATAAGATACATACTTTAATGCCTGAAAATCTACATTATTTCCTGAATTATCTCTCTTTACTTCTATAACTACTAAGTTGCCCTCTTTATCAATTGCTAGTAAATCTATTCTTTCATTATTTTCAAAGTCATCATATTCATGACCTATTATAAGTAATTCTTCCCCCATTACCTCTGGATTTTTTCTTAACCATTCCTCTATGTGTTGCCTTTCCTTTAAATCATTCTCATAAAATGTTGTTTCATTAATTTCTTCTAAAAAGTTTCCTTCTTTATTTAATCTATACATTCGTTTAATTCTCTCCCATCTTAATAAACCTTTTTAAGAACTATACGGTCTTAAATCCACTACGCTCTTCAGGCTTTTCTTTTTGCTTATTAAATTTATTTATATATCTTCATCGCTTCCAATAAACTTTACTTGTAACCTCAAATCCTTGATTTAAAGCTATTTGATATATTGGAGATATTGTTTGTTTTAATTTATCATTAAACTCTTCCCTTGATTTATATTTTAAAAACTCAAAAGGATTTTCTAATCTCATAACATCAATATAACACTCTAAATCTTTCTCTTTTTTCTTATCACATAAATAAGAAAAAGCTTCATATTGAACACTACAAAACTTATCTATATATTCTTGATATGATGGTAAGTTATCGCTTTTTGAACTATTTATATTCTTAAAAGTAGGTGTTAAGTTCCACATCTCATCATGAAGTACAAAACTCCAAGGAATAAAATGATCTATACTTAATCCCCCTAACTTATCATAATTTTCTTTTGTAAAATTCATACCTGTATAAATATCATTAATATTTTTAGATATAATTATTTCTTTCCACAAAGTAGTTGCCCTAGTTAAATTTCTACTTTTAGGCGCTTCTATTTTAAAAGCTATTGCTGGAACGTTAGGATTTCTTTTTTGAAGAAAACAAACTATTTTATAATAAATCCATCCTTTAATAACTTTATAATTCTTTTGTAAATAACCTTTCCATCCTTCATTTAAAATAATCTTATCTTTCTCACCTTTTACTATTTTATATAAACAGTTTTCACTTTCTAATGACAGCTCAGTTATCATTTTATTTTTAATACTATCTTTTTGCCCTTTTAGCTTGTCTGTAAAAAACGGTGATAATAGCCTATATGGAACATTGTATGTTAGTTCTTTCATCATTTTATTAAGCTCTTTATCATCATTTGAATAAATAAAGTCTAATAATTTATTTTCATCATAATTATTAGGTAAATTATATTTTATAGCAATATAATTTACTGGCTTTTTAAGATTATCAAATATTCCATAATTTAATTTGTATTGTAGTATTGGATACCAAGAATAAACTATCATTCTTGATATTATTTTTTTAAATTCTATTTCTGTATTTCCTAATGCCACCTCATCTAGTATGCCTAATAACCAATACATTTTATAGCTTGCTACTACTTTATCATCATCTAGTAATCTTGAAAATACTCTATAGTCTACTAAATCGCTTTGTGGCATATTTAGATGTATTTCTTTGTGATTTAATATATCTACTGAAAATTCTTGTGTTGTATTCATAATATTTCCTTTTTGTTTATCTATTATAAATCGTGTTATATTATTATTTTATCATGATATTAATATTGTGTACTACTTTAAATTAAACAAAAGGTCTTTATATCTATAGAATTGCTATTTCTCCTTTTTTATAAATATAAAATAATCTAGCTAACTTTAAATTTTCAAGCCTAACTAAACTTACTATTTAAAACTATAAAACCTTTCCCTCAAATGCCTTCTTTTGCCCTTAACTTCTCAATCCCAAAATTAAGCAGCTTATCTATATATTTTATAATCTATGGAAAAATCCCCCTCATGTTCTATCAAACTCGAAGGGGGATTTACCTATAATTCTATTCTAAATATATATTTAAGACATTTCTATTGCATTTAACACAACTAATCTTAATAATTCTAGATCATTTTTATTTTTTATATTTTTTACCTTTAATAAACCTTTTAATTCTTGCCTACTATATTTCTTATATAACTTTCCTATTGCATTATTAAGAAAGGCAGTTGTAATAAGTTTTAAATCAGAAAAATCAAGGAAAATTTGTTTTTCATGATTGTCAACACCGGAAACAATCTCATCAAATATTAAATCTCCCTGCTCATTATCTGAAGCAATATCAGAGCCTATAATATCCTTAATCATTAATTCCATTTATATCCCTCCTTTTTCTAATACATTCATTTCTAATATCAATTAGCATATTATATACTAAATATATATGCATTTTGCCTATATTATGTTTAAAATATTCCTGATCTTTAATTTTTATTTTTGAAAATTCCTCTTCAAGTTTTGCAGCAATCAAATAATAATTCTCGAACTTTTTATCATTATCTAGTAATTTTATTTTATCACATATTTCCTGTAAACTCTCCAAATCTATTTCAGAAATCTGATTAATACAAATAGGATTTGAAACCTTAAATTTACTATATAACTCTCTATCATAAACATGTTCTCTACAATAATCAGTGAATATAGCTACATTATCCTTATATGCTGTTTTATATAGTTTATCATTTTTACTGCTATTTAATCTAGTAGATGAATAAATTATTCCATTAAAATTATTTTTCTTAATTATCTGTGCTAACATTTGAGGTAAAACATACTCTTCACAAAAAGAATATTTTCTATGCTCTTCTCTTCTTTCAAAACTACAAATTGAAGATAATATAAATTTGAAAAACTTATTCTTAACATCATTATATATTATTTTTTTTGTATAGTCACTATCATCTAATAAATCATCTAAAGGATTATATCTTAGATATTCATAAAAACTATTTCTTAAATCAAATACTCTAAAATTTTTATTAGGCTTATATGTACATAATTTTACTTCATCAAATTTATTAAAATCACAATTTAACTCTGCTAAAACATCTAAAATTGAAAAGCCTAAATATAATAGTGGTTGCCCTGTTAGACTATATCTTTGATTTCCTATTAAATACCTTTTATTAAAAGGTATGTGAAACATATCCCATGGTGTTAATATAGAATCACTATACCTCCCCCTAAAAAGTACATTATTACTTAAATCATATTTAAAACTATTAAAATTTATATTATTTAATAAATTTTCAAAATCTTCTAAAGCTATTTGTCCTTGTGAATCTATCCAATTAATATAAATATCTCTAATTCTATTGAAAAATTCTTCAATTTCACTTATATTAATTTCAGTAATTATATTAAAAATATTTTTAATATATCCGTTATCCTCTTTTATATCTTCAATACTATTGTCCATTTTTATCATAACAATATCTGAAATAAAAGCATCTCTATATTTTTCTATTGCCTCCTCATAAGTCTCACTTTGAAGCTGAGACAATTTTCTTAATCTTTGCTGATAACTATCGTGGAAAAACTCAATTATATTTACCATAACTCACCGCCTATTATGTCATCTAATGATATTATTTCTTTATCTATATACTCTTCTTCATTACTATAGTCTAGTGGAAATAAAAAAGTTATTAAAGTTCCTGGGAAAGAACTTTTTAGTTCATATTTTTCTATATTATTCTCTTTATTATGCCAGTATCCCCTTCCTGATACTATCCACATCTCACCATTTATACTATTTATGAATTCTTTTGTGCTATATAATCCTAATCCTCCTGTTTCATCATTATGTCTCGTTGAACTTGATTTTTTAACCGCCCACTCTATAGCTTCAATTTCCTTTTCAAATACATATCCTATTTTCCTTTCTATAGTTTTAGACATAGTAATTCCATGATTAGATATTGTAAAATACATTTCCTTTTTATCTTTATCATAATATCCACAAGTTACAACTTCTTTTGAATTAGTATGCATCTTAACATTTGCAAACATTTCACTTATTGCTCTTACTGTATCCTTTTTATTAAATTTTAATAAGTTTTCTTTTGTAAACTCATCAAATTTTTCTATTAAATACCCTTCGAATTTTTCCTTTTCTTCTACCTTAAATTTCTTATAATCTAAAAAATTATATCTGCTCCATTGAGCTTTTTGAAATTCTATACTTGAAAGAAATTCGTTATTAATTAAAATTTGCTTCAAATAACTACGCATATTTCTTAAATATATTTTATTATTTTTAATTTTAATCTTTTCAAGTATCAATCCTAATGCTGAGCATAGATTAGAAGCTATATAAGTAGTACTTCTTAAATCTAGTATTATTACTGTATCTTTCCTATTTTTTAATGAATGCCATAAGTTAGGCAAAAAATTTATATCTTTTTTATTATTGCTTAATTTCCTTGGAAAATTTACTATTATCTCTACTATAAATACTCTCCCCTTTTTTAATAATTCATTCCATGAATATTGTATTTACTTTAAATTCCTTATACAAAAAGGAATTGTTATAACAACTCCTTTTTTATAAAAATGTTTTCTATTTTTTATTTAATATTATAGTTATTAGCACTTTCTGCTACCATTTCATATTCTTCATCATTAAAATCTACATTCCCACACATTAACTCTGCCTGTCTTAAAACTGTTTCCAATGCCTTCTTAGATTTATCTGGTGGATAATCATATTTCTTTAAAAGCCTCTTAATTATCCTTCTCATACCTGCTTGGGCACTTTTTCTTATACTCCAATCAATAGAAATATTTCTTCTTATAGCATAAGTTAATTCATGTGCAATCATCTTTAAAGTTTCATCTGTCATAAATTCTTTTACTGCATCATCATCAGTTAATGCATCATAGAAAGCAATTTCATCAGAATTTAACCCTAATTCTTCTTCCCTAGTTTTCATATTCTTTAAATCATGAGCCATCTTAATTAACTCTTCAATAACTTCTGCATTAGTTATTGCTTGATTTCTATATTTATTTAAAGTCTTCTTTAACTTTTCTGAGAACTTTTCAGATTTAACTAAATTAGTTCTTTCCATAGCTTTTAAGTTACCTTCTAATAACTTCTTAAGCATTTCGGCGGCAAGATTCTTTTCTTTCATTCCTTTTACTTCTTCTAAGAACTCTTCTGAAAGAATAGAAACATCTGGTCTTTTTATTCCTAAAGTATCAAATACATCAATAACTTCTTCTGATATTATTGATTTTTCTAGTAATTGATTAACTCTTGCTTCCATCTCTTGCTTTGACTTTTTAACTACTTTTTTAGTATCTAGTTTAACTAAACTTGCCTTTACTGCTTTAAAGTAACTTACTTCTAAAGCAACTTCTTTACCTTCATCTGTAGCTGCACATAAAGCATGAGCTTTTGCTAATTCTGTAGCAAATTGTTTAAATTCTTTTTGATCTTTTTCATCAAAACCTAAAACTAGGTTCATACCAGTAGTAATAGCTCTTATTCTTTTTGCTTGAGAATCTCCCATATAGCCTGAATAGTCTAATCCATGTACCATATCTCTTAATACTTCTAACTTTTCAATCATTACTGCAATAGCTGCTGAAGTATCTATACCAGTATTATGTTTATCACTATCTGTATATTGTTTTAATGCCTTTTTAAGACTTTCAAGTATTCCTAAGTAGTCAACTACAACTCCACCTGATTTATCTTTAAATACTCTGTTAACCCTAGCAATAGCTTGCATTAAGTTATGGCCTTTCATTGGTTTGTCTATATACATAGTATGCATTGATGGAACGTCAAAGCCTGTTAGCCACATATCTCTTACTATAACTATTTTTAATTCATCATTATTATCTTTCATTCTATTAGCTAATGTATCTCTTCTTTGTTTACCACCAATATGAGCTTGCAATCTTTCATTATCTGCTGCACTACCAGTCATAACTACTTTTATTTTACCTTTATTAACATCATCAGAGTGCCAATCTGGTCTTAATTTAATTATTTCATCATAAAGATCAACACAGATTTTTCTACTCATACAAACAACCATAGCTTTTCCATCTACAGTTTTAGCTTTTTCTTCATAGTGATTTACTATATCTTCTGCTAACTTTTTAATTCTGCTTGGAGAACCTACAACAGCTTCTAATCTTGACCATTTGCTCTTGTACTTCTCTTTATCATTATCTTCTTGACCTTCTGTTATTTCATCAAACTCCTCATCAATTTCTTCAATAATATCTTCATTAGTATCCAGTTTGATTATTCTATTTTCATAATATATTTTTACAGTAGCTCCATCTTCAACAGCTCTAGTCATATCATAAATATCAATATAATCACCAAATACTACTGGAGTTGATTTATCATCAAGCTCAATTGGAGTACCTGTAAATCCTATAAATGTTGCATTAGGAAGTGCATCTCTTAAATATTTAGCATATCCATATTTAACATTACCTTCTTTATCTGTTTTAGCTTCAAATCCATATTGGCTTCTATGAGCTTCATCTGCCATTATAATTACATTTCTTCTATCAGTTAAAGCAGGCATTTCTCCATCTTCTGGTTTAAACTTTTGGATAGTTGTAAAGATAATTCCACCTGATTCTCTATCATTAAGTAAATCAAATAATCCATTTACTTCTTTTGAATTATCTTTAGCTTTAACATTAGATTGCTTTTGCTCATCTGAAAGCTTTCTAACATCTGCTTGCTTTGGAGTTTGTCTTAAAATATCAGCTGATTTAGCAAAAGTTCCAAATAATTGATCATCTAAATCATTTCTATCTGTCAGTACAACTATTGTTGGATTGTTTAACTGCTTTACTAATTGTGCTGCATAAAACACCATTGAAAAACTCTTACCTGACCCTTGAGTGTGCCAAATAACACCTGCTTTTTTATCTCCCTTTTCACTACAAGCTAATTTAGTTTTTTCTACTGCTTTTTTAACTGCAAAGTATTGATGATAACCTGCTAATATTTTTATATTAACTGCCTTATCTCCAATTTTATTACCATTAGCATCATAATCTGCTTTTCTTGAAGTTTGGAATAATAAGAAGTTTTCTACTATATCTAATAAACGCTCCTTAGATAACATACCTCTTAGCATAACTTCATATTGTGGTACATCTAAAGATGCAATAGTTTCACCATCAATACTTCTCCAGTTCATGAATCTCTCTTCATTAGAAGTAATAGTACCAGCTTTAGCATTTATACCATCTGATAATATACAAAATGCATTATAATTAAATAAACTTGGTATATCGTTCTTATAAGTTTGAATTTGATTATAAGCTTCTTCAATACCTACATTTTCATCACTAGCTGATTTTAATTCAACTACTACTAAAGGAATACCATTAACAAAAATAATTAAATCTGGTCTTCTTTCTTCCTTTTCAACTATAGTAAATTGATTTACTACTAAGAAATCATTTTTATTTATATTTTTAAAATCTATAATATAAGCTTTTTCAGTTTTAATAGCTCCATCTTTACTAAAAGAAACATCTATACCTTCAACTAAAAGCTTATGAAACTCTTTATTATTATCAACTAATACTGGACTATTAAATGTAATAATCTTTCTGTAAGCTTCCTCTAAAGCTTCTTCTGGTAAATGTCTATTTATACTAAATAAAGCATCTTTAACTCTTTGTTCTAAAATAACATCTTTATAGTTATTTCTTTCAGGAGTATCACCATCATAGGCAATATCTGGACCAAAAGCATAACTATAATCTAATTCTTGAAGTATCTCAATAGCTGCTTGCTCTAAAAGATCTTCTGTGAAATTTTCGAATAAACTCAACTTTCCACACCCCACTTAAATAATTTAGAATTGAGAGGTGAGAATTGAGAATTGAGAATTATTTATTAGCCAAATCTTAATCCTCAATTCTGAATTCTCAACTCACCTTAACTACTTTTAATAATTAAGAATTTTCTAACATATAATTTTCACCATCATAGTTATCTATTAAATTGATAATCTTATTTATATATTCATCTTTATTTCTATTATCCTTTTCGTTAGCAAACCAAACATTAGCTTGCCCAAAACCATATGATGGACCATTTTTTTTAGCAACTCTTGGTACCCACCATATTGTTTTTCTACTCCTAATCTTACTTGGCAATAATACACATTCTTCAGCCTTAGCTAAAATATTATAATCTTGTACATATCCACTCTCAAACTCAACACTCTGATATTCTCTATAAACAGTTGCATTTTTATACCATCCAACTACAGATGTGAAGTCATTTGTAGGACTCTTAGCACACCAAATAACTAGTACATCATCTATAGCTTCAATATTCTTATCACTATTATTATCTATTTTTTCAATATGAAGCTGATTTCTATTATTTCCATTAGTTGATTTTGTTTCAAAAAAACCTAAGCAATATTGAGTGTATTCTTCTGTATCGGTAAAATACATTGGCTCAAAGTTATATGCTTCATGAGCATTATTAGTATCTTCAACATAACTACCACCATTTACAGGTGTATCATTATCATTAATTCCTCTATATTTATCCATCCATGCTATATTGCAAAATAATATCTTTCTCATAATTCTTTCTCCCCCATTAAACTCTATATCTACTTTACCTCTTTACTATCTTTAATTTTCTTTACTATTGAATGTAATATCTTCTTTACCTCTACACAATCATTTAGAATTGAATTTCCTTCTTTTTCATTTAAATATTCTGCTGCCATTAGAAGCTCTATCCAATATTCAGCTTCTCCTGCTTCTTTTAAGGAAATATTCACTTTTTTTAAATTGAGAATTGAGAGTTAATAATTAAGAATTATTTAAATTTTAGCCAAATTCTTAATTCTCCATTCTGAATTCTCAATTAAACCAACGGTACTCTTATTTCACCTGACATAAGTTTTGGTAATAATGTATCTCTTAACCTTATTAACTTTTCATTTTCTTTAAAATTGTTAGCAATCTTACTCATAATTGGAGATAAATTATCACCTAATTGATTCATAATTGATTTGTCATAAGGTAATGCAATTTTATATTGTGGTATTGTACTTTTAGACAAATGTAATACCGTAGTTCCATTAACATATCCTAAAGCATATTGTTTAAATCTGTAGTCTTTTAATATGAAATATAATAGTTCATTGTTCATTTCCTTAATTTTAGATTTAACCTTAACTGTATCCATTGACATTATTAATTTTTCATAGCTACCTTTTGAAAAAATCATTATTGGATTACCAATAATTTCAGCTCCTTGTGTTAAATCAGTATGCGCAACTATAATATCATTTACTTCTACAAAGTGGTGTGGTTTAACATTATCAGATATTACGATTTCTTTTAGCCCATCAATCTTATACCCACCATTTCTATCAAAATTTTTTATTGTAATCATTGCATCCTCTGATTCTGAAAGTTCTTTTCCCTTATAAGAATAACCATTGAATGTATCAACAATTTCACCTAACAATATAACTTCCCATCCTTTAGGAATCATCCCCAACTCACTTTCAACCATTTCTCCACCACTACTTTTATATGGCTTACCATCCTCATTAGGAAATTCAAAATCAACAAACCATTGTTTAAAAATAGCTTGAGACATTTCTTCTAGTTTTTTATTAATTTTATTGTTTGTTTCTATCTTTTCATCTAAATCAGATAATATCTTTGCTATTGCCTTTTGTTCATCTAATGGTGGTAATAAAAATTCACTATTTTCAAGTACATCTTTTTGCACCCTTTGCCTTCCTGAAGAACCATTCATCGCTTTAATTGCAACATTTCTAAACTCTGGTGAAATTGAAAGATAATATATAAAATCATTATCTGTTATTCCTAACTTCTCCCTTAATACAATATATTCAGTTGAACCAAACCCAATTTCATCTTTATCTAAAATATCAACTTGAGCTGTTTTACCATTCTCAAGACATGGAGTTATTCTAGCTAATAAAGTATCACCATTTCTAAATTTAGTTCCACTTGTAAATTTAGCTTCTTCAAATCCTGATATTTTTCTAGTAAATGGCTCTAATTTTTCCATAGCTACTTTTTTAGCTATTTCTCCCTTCTTTATACTTTCTTTAGGATTAAATTGTATTATATCTACTAACTTAACCTTACTCCATTCATTCTCCATTCTTAATTCTCCATTCTTAATCACTATTAATTCTCAATTCTTAATTAAAAATCGAATCCTATTCCCCCTAGATTCTTTCTTATTTCATCCTCTAGGCGTCTTGACTTCTCAAATAGTTCTCCTAGTTCACTTGTTAGATTCTCCATTTTTTCCTCAAATGGAATTCCATCATCTTCTTGCTCTTCTATTCCAACATATCTTCCTGGCGTTAGTACATATTCATGCTCTCTTACTTCATCTAATTTAGCTGCTTTACAGAATCCTTGAATATCTTCGTATTGTCCATTTAAATTTCTATAATTATGGTAAGTATCTGCTATTTTCTTAATATCTTCTTCACTTAATTCTCTATGTCTTCTATCTACCATATTTCCTAAGTTTCTAGCATCTATAAATAGTATTTCATCTGCTCTTTGTCTAAACTTAGGATTATCTATTTTATTTCTATTTAGTATCCATAAAGATACTGGAATACCTGTTGAATAGAATAATTTATCTGGTAAAGCTACTATAGCATCTACAAGTTTTGCATCTACTAAGTTCTTTCTTATAACACCTTCATTAGAAGTATTTGAAGATAAAGCTCCATTTGCTAAAACTACTCCTGCAACTCCATTTGGTGCAAGGTGGTATACTATATGTTCAAGCCATGCATAGTTTGCATTACCTTCTGGTGGTACCCCGTACTTCCATCTAACGTCTTCTGTTAATTTATTTCCACCCCAGTCACTTATATTAAATGGAGGATTTGCTAATACGTAATCTGCCTTTAATGTTTTGTGTAAATCATCATGGAAAGTATCTGCTTGGTTTGGTCCTATGTTTCCATCTAAACCTCTAATAGCTAAGTTCATCTTACATAGCTTCCAAGTTGTAGCATTAAGCTCTTGACCATATATTGATAAGTCACCTATTCTACCTGCATGTTCTTCAATGAACTTTTCACTTTGAATAAACATACCACCTGATCCACAAGCTGGGTCATATATTCTACCTTTATAAGGCTCTATCATTTCTACTAAAGTTTTAACTACAGATGTAGGAGTATAGAACTCTCCACCACCTTTTCCTTCTGAACTTGCAAATTGTCCTAAGAAATATTCATATACTCTACCTAAAAGGTCCTTTTCACCATTTTTATGAAGTCTTATAGTTGAAATTAAATCTATAAGCTCTCCAAGTCTTCTTTTATCAAGTTCTGGTCTTGCATATCTCTTATCAAGAACACCTTTTAATGTAGGGTTTTCTTTTTCTATAAGAATCATTGCATCATCAATTATTTGTCCTATTTTAGGGTCTTTTGCATTATCTTTTAAATAACCCCATCTTGCTTCTTTTGGTACCCAGAAGATATTTTCTGCTTCGTATTCATCTCTATCTTCTTCAAAGCCATCTCCTTCTTCAACTAATTCTTCATATTTAGTTTCAAATTTATCTGATATATATTTCATGAATATAAGACCTAATACTACATACTTATATTCTGCTGAATCCATACTTCCTCTTAATTTATCTGCTGATTTCCATAGCGTTTCTTCAAATCCAATGTTTGCACTTGACATTTATATTCCTCCAAACTTTTAATTACTTTTTAAAAATTATTTTCATCAAAAACTTCAAATATTTCACTTTCAAACTCTGCTTGCTCTTCTCCTGTAGTTATACCTTCCGGTAACACTTCTAAGTAATGAGCAAGAGCTTCGATTGTTTTATGAACTATACTTTCATGTTGTCCTTTTTCTAAAACTTCTACCACTAGTTTGTATGTATCAATATAAGGATTAGGATCTACAATTTCTAGTGAATTCTTAAACCTATTAATTAACTTAGCCTTTTCAATATTCCTCTCTAAAGAATTTATTTGTTCCTTATCATATATAGGAACTTTAACCATATCATTAATATCTTCTCCTACATAAACAGATTGCTCATTTTTTATTATTGGCTGTAAGTCTCTTTTTAGCTTTTCCTTTTGTATTTCTAACTTATCTATTTCATCAATATTTTTACTAAAGTAATCAGCCTTTATACCAAATAGCTCTTCTAATATAGGAAGATATTTTTTAGGAATATTTTGTTTTCCCTTTATCCACATATTTATATTTTGCTTTTTTATACCTAGCTTTTCTGCTAATTCTATATGCTGCATATCATACAAAGCTAATATATATTCTAATCCTTTTATATTACCACCACACTTTATAAACTATTTTTTATTGTCTTAGTCAATATATATTTTAACAGTAGATATTTAATTCTTCAATACCTACTGTCCTTATTTAGTGTTATATCTCTAACTTTTTACCTGTTTTCTTTTCATAATTCTTTATAACTTTATTAGGTATTATTCCTAAGAAATAATCCTCAATTAAATTCCATATTTCGTCACTTGAAAATTTCCCTTCATAAATATAAGTTAACATTTCAACTGATACTAAATGTCTTTCATTAACCATCCCTAATAATTTATTATGATACTTCCATGGTTGAGCAATAATTTCACTTAAAGTTTTAGTTTGGTTAACATAAATATATATCTGACTGTTTTTCCCACCTAAAACCTTAAAAACCAAAATTTCTAGTGTTTCTAGTATACCTAATACCATTATTATTTCTTTAAACGAATCATTCATGCCTTCATTAACAAGATATAATTTATTTTCTTGAATTTCATTATTTATCTTATTGAATATTTTATCAATCCATCTAAAGAAAGAACTTGTGCCGTTTAAAAATTTATATTTCATATCTCCATTTTTTAATGGTTTGACAGTAAAGACCTTTGCTTGAGTACTTTTACTAAAGTCTCTTTTATATACAGACATTGCAGAAATTAGGGTGTCTGCTATCCCCTTTGCTTTATATTTATTTATTTTAAGTTCTTGCTCCAACTTATCTGCTATATCCTGAACATAATAAAATTCTTCTTTTCTTACATATTGATTTATTATTGATCTAATTCCACCAATATATTTTTCATATACTTGCAAATAATTTTTTTCAAAATCTATATCTACAACTAATGCTGAATGCATATCATATTTATATTCAAACTCTAACTCCTCTGCTTTTGTATATATGAGATACTTAAACTGTGGAAATGAATATTTATAATTAAATCCACTTTCCCATAACTTTTTCAAGTTAACAGAGCATATATTCATTTTCTTATCAATTTCATCTAATATCTTTCCATACTTATATTTTAATCTTTCTTGATTCATAGGACTTATCTTAAAAAATCCAATTTCAAACATTGGAATAGGTCTTACATGAAAAGGTGAAAATGAAAATCTTCTTTCAAAATCCTTTTGAATTAATAGCATTGCAGTTTTTACCTTATTAATACCATCATCTTCACTTGTAAATGAATTATCAAAAATATGTGAAAAACTTTCTGCATCTATAAGCATTTCGTTTCTCTTTTTAGTTATTTTTTCTTTTCCATTTTGTTGTAATGAAATATTAGCACAATATAATTCATAAACTTTCTTTATAACTTCAACTAGCTGATATTCTTTTATAGTAGATAATCCATGCAATGTATTGATATGTTTAAAATCGTTGCTCATAAATCTGTAATATGCTTCACCTTGTAAATCATTCCTTCTTGCCGCTCTTCCTATTTCCTGAACATAATCACATACATTTCCTGTTGGTGCAAAATGTGCTACTACTTCAATATCATTAATATCTATTCCCATACCAAAAGCCTTAGTTGCTAACATTATATTGGTATCTTTATTCAAAAACTTTTTATAGTTTTCTTCCTTTTCATATCCACTCAATTTCCCATGATATCTTGATACATGATCTTTTAGCCCTTGTGCTAAGCAATATTCATAGAAACGATTAATAAGCGCAACTGTAGGAAAATAAATAAGCATTTTTTGATCTAATGTAAGTGAGAATTCTATTTGTTCTATTAAATCATCAAACTTATTTCGTTCATATTCTACTTTATTTGTTATTGCTTTTTCATTTTTTATATTTATATTTAAATCTGTCCTTTTTATATATCCTAAGTAAGTAATAGGATCTATCATCCTCATACTTTCTATAGTTTCCTCATACATATTTTCAATTCCACCATATATTGATGTTGCTGTAAATGTTGCAATAACAAAACCAAATCCTTTTTCCTTTTTCTTCATTTGACTTTTTTTAATTTTATTCAAATGATCACCTAGATACCAATAATCTGGTCTAAACTGTTTTCCCCATGTAGTTACTATGTGAGCTTCATCTATTACTACAAGCCCCAACTTTCTATCTCCTATAAGTTGCTCTATATCACTTCTGCTTAATAATGTTTCAGGAGAAATATATAAAATATTACATTTTCTATCTGCTATATCATTAACTATTTCTTGCTTTTGTATTGGAGTAATATCAGAATTAATTGTTCGTGCATACTTATAGTTAATTAACTCTAAATTACTAACCTGGTCTTTCATTAATCCTATTAATGGTGAAATTACTATAGTAAATAAATCCTTATCCTTTTCTGATAAATAAATAGCTGGTATTTGGAACATTACAGATTTTCCTGCTCCTGTTGGTGCTGTAACAAATACGTCCCTATAATCTTTATTGTTTATACATTTTTCAGTTTCAGAAACAATACTTTCAATAATTTCACCTTGTGATATTTCAATTACTCTTTTCTCTTTATTATCTAAAGCAACCATATCATATACTTTTATATTTCTAAAATCATTATGTCCCCAATATTTTTTAAGTATCTCTTTGTAATCTACTCTAATATTCTCATTTCTTTGAGTATTATTCTTAGATACTATTGAAAATATTACACTATCCTTGTATATCTCTTTTAGTATAGGTAACTTCTCTTTAACAAATATTTTAGTAATATAATTTTTATTATTTACTATATTTACAGTTCTACTTGAAGACATATCAATTTTCTTCAATACTCTTAAGTAATCTTCTTCATCATTTAAATCATACGAATCTACATCACTAACTACATATTCAGAATTAATCTCATAAGTTTGCTTTCTATCAAAAATTTTAACTATATGTTCTTTCTCTGGATTTAAATTTTCATTATATGCAACATAATATTCTTCATCTATCTTAATAAAATTTGAGAATATTTCAGTGTATCCTGAAATATCTCCAATCTCATATTTATCTCCTTCTTTATCATCATCAAAATGATTTAATAACTTGCCTTTAGTTTCTTCTAACATTGGAACTATTAATGGATATAAATTAATATATATATTATTTTCTAATATCGTTATCTTCTTATTTTGCATACTAAAAAATGAATATAAACTTAAATATTCTTCATATGATATTACATAATCTTTATTATAAAAATTTTTTAAATAGTAACCCATTTTATCATTAATAATTTCATTTAAATCCACATTTTTTCTACCACTTATTTCTTCAAAGTTCGAAAAGCCCTTTAGAACTACAAGTTGTCCACTTTCTCTTATTTCTTCTATCTTCTTATTTATAATTTCTAGTAAATTTCTCATACCCTACTCCTCAATTAAATAATTTTTTAATTTTTTACTTCTACTTGGATGACTTAATTTGCTTAATGCCCTAGCTTCTATTTGTCTTATTCTTTCCCTGGTAACTCCAAATATCTGTCCTATTTCTTCTAATGTTCTTTCTATGCCATCATTTAAACCAAATCTCAATTCTAAAATAGTTCTTTCTTTTTCAGTAAGAGTACCTAACACGAAATCAATTGTTTCTTTAAGCATCTTTATCTCAACTTCTTCCTCAACACTTTTGCTTTCTTTATCTAATATAAAATTAATTAACTCACTATCTTCATCCTCACCAACTAAAGTATTTATAGAGGTTGTTGATAAAATGGAACTCATTAGATTAACTGATAATTCATAAGTTTCTGGAGTTATTCCCTCTTCTGAAGCAATCGCTAATACCTCCTCCTTTGTTGCAAAATTATTTTTCGAAATAATTCTATTTATCTTAAGTATAGTCTCTACCATATGAACTGGAATTCTAATAGTAAACCCCAAATCAATAATATCTCTTCTAATACTCTGATCAATCCACCATACAGAATAAGTTGTTAAGTTAGCACCTACATTATTTTTAAATTTCTTAACTGCCTTAATTAATCCAATTACACCACTTTGAAATAAATCTTCATCATCTAATTTGTGATTTAAACATTTCTTATGTTTTAACACTCTACTCCATATTAATTTTTTATTTTTTTCTATTATAGCTGTTAAGACAGCTTCATTACCTTCATTATAAAGACTGCATAACTGTTCATTTGAAAGATTTTTTAAATTTTCATAATCTATACTTGTACTTTTCCTCTTAATACATTTATTTTCTAATATGATATCTATATTATTATTTTTAAGTATTACTAATATTTTTCTTAACTCATCATTCTTCAATCCATTAAATATCTTTCTAAAGTCACTTTTAAATAATTCATTCTCATTATTTAAAAATGGTTTTATTTTTTTTAATATATAATCTTCATTTATCATTTTATAACCTCTTGTTAAATTAACCATATTTCCCTTTTATTTCATTAATTAATATAACTATATTGTATGCCTTTTTATTGTCTTGGTCAATAACACAATTAAAACAACCGCCTCATATTAATTTATTTTTGTTATAGTTTCATCACCTAATTCAATTTTTATATAATATTTTAAATTATTATTAATAGTGTTTTAAAAAAATCAAAAAAGAAACTGTTACAAAATGATAAAAATTATTTTATAACAGTTTCTTATAATCAATAATATTTAAATAAATTTAATTTTAATTTCATCACATAATAAAATTTATACTACTTTAACAACTCAGAAGTATATACAGCAGTTTGAACATTTTGTTGAGTTACTATAACAGGCCAATAGAACTCTCCTGACCTCCATTCTGGATCATCAGAATTTTGCTTTAATAACATGAGTGTTGGTTCATCTACTGCCATATCTTTAGATATTCTTAAATCAGTTGTACCACTATATGGTGTATCTGAAAAAGATGACCTAGTTTTTCTTTTTCGTGCCATATTTCTATTAGTTCTACAATAAATATTTACATAGTTTTTACTTAAATAATTTATTAAAGATGTAAATGCTTTTTCATCTATACAACTTGAATTCTCTATCTCTATAGTTTTATATATTAAGTTAATTAGTTTTATAGTTTCATCTTTACTTAACTTAAATTCACCATCTAACTTATTATTGTTATTACTCTTTATTATATTATCTATTTGTTTTAAATACCTATTAATATTACTCTTGTATCCAGTTTGAAATCCTACAATGGTTGTTGTTTTTCCTGGCTTTAATACTTGTGTATTACTAATTAATATTTTTTGAGGTGAGCATGGAATAATCTTACCATTCTGATCTTTGCTTATAAAAATTACACCATGATCTAAATTACCCTCTTCAAAATCCTCTCTAAGCTTACTATCAAATTCATTAATGTTAGCCATTCTGCAATAAATATCGTTGGTTGTATAGAATCTAGTTACAGCCAAATCCTCCTTGCTTCTATATCCATACATTCTTGAATGCTGTAGCACAGTATCTTGCTGCATCTTTTGTGGTGATCTTCCATAATAAAACCCAATAAGGTTAGCAATTGTTATTCCCCTATCTAATATTTGTCCACCTATAAATATATTTAAAGGTGTTCTAAGTCTTAATTGCCCATCTTCATCTAATAATGCATTAATATCATTTTCTGAATTTACTACAACTCTAGTTACCCATTGTTCTTTAATAGCTCTTTTTACATATTTATTAACTTCATCTAGAGATGGAACATCAAACCCGTATCTATTTACCGAATTAGCTAAATCATTATATCCCTCTTCAATGTACTTATCTAGAAGTTTACTATCATATTTAACTTCGTCTTCTAATTTTTCAATTAACATACTTATTAAGTTTTCTTGCCTGTTATGAGCAGCTTTAGATATCTCAGTATGAATAATAAAACTAAACTTATTTTTCTTTCCTCTTGGATTTCCACCATTTTGAATAATTCTTATACATCCAGCTACAATAAAATTAATTATTGATGTTCTAAGTCCTATTACCTTATTACTAGTTAAAACTTCCTCATCTTTAAATCTTCTTCTATCATAACTTTTAATTATTTGTAATTCATTTTCTTCTATAGCATGAAATAAATATTCGCCTAATGGATGTTTATCTCTATCAAAATAATATTCTCCACCTATATAACCATCTCCATGTGGTACTAAAACAGTATCTGCTGGTTTTACTGGTCTAATATCCTTTTCTCCACCTAAATCAATAGTTTCTGGCTGTAAATATAAAGAATATGGAGTCGCTGTTACTTGTATAAACTTACACGTAAGTTGTAATCTTAAATCATTTATTTGAGAGGCTATCCTTCTTAAATCAAAATCCTCAGTATCCTTATTTTTATCATAACCAATACTACAGAAATCAGCCTCATCGTCTATAACTAAACATTTCTTATCCTTATGTAAAGCATATTTTTCTATAAACTTCATAAGCTTTGGAATATTATTCTTTTCCTTCTTAACAACAATAATCATCTTTTTATCTAATTCAAATTGTGACATATTAGGTGGTATACACATAATATCAAATATTTCAATAATATCATCATCTCTAAAATCATAAAACTCTTTCTTCATTCTAGCTGTAGTTTGCTTTGCTAAAGCATTTGAATTTTTTGTTAACACTACAGCTAAATCATATCCATTATCAAATGCTAATGATATAACTCCAATAAATGACCTTGTCTTCCCACTCTGAATTTTCCCTAGCATCATTAAAGGTTTATCATCTATCTCATTAAGCTTTTCTACAGCTTGTACTACACAGTTTAATGTTTTTTTATTGTAATCTTTACTTTTAACACTAAAAAATTCTCCATCTAATATCATAACTCTACTCTAAATCTCTCCATTAATAATTTTTCATCTACTATAATTTTACTACTTTTAATTTACTTAAACAAATTACATTCTAGATAATCTATCTAAATCATAACTCCAATCAATAACCGAATAAACCTATTATCATTATATTCATTTCCTTCATAATAAAATTAAAATAGTAATTTAAATTAAAAACTTATAGATATAAAAATCAGTAGATAAATTTAACTTTACACAATTTCACCTACTGTTTTAACAATAAAATTTATACTATTGAATTATATATCTTCTACCCTTCTATAATAAATCCACCTAGTAATTCATTTACCTCTTCCCCAAATTCACCATAATCCTTTGTAATTTCATAACTACCTGTACATGCATTAAATTCAGCAATAATAAATTTATATTTATCATTTACTATAGAAGTAATTAATCCTACAACTGTATCCTCATAAAGCTCAATGCTTCCCATACAAACTTCACTCTCTTGAATTATATTTTTATTAGCTAATATAACTCCACCATCCATATCACTCACAGTAATAGGAATAAATATTGCCTCTTCTTCATCTTCCTTAAGATAATCTCTAATATCATCTAATTCTAATTTTTCTTCTAACTCATTTTCCCAATAATCATTACTATCCGAATATAAGAATGAAATAAAATCTGTTGTTTCTTCTCACCATCCTAAATTTTTACTAGCAACCTTTATAAAGTTAACTAAATCAAAGCTATTAATGCTTGTCTTAAATTCCTTTTTATTCATTTGTAATCTCTCCATTTAAATTATTCCTCTTTTGTTTTTATAATTTTTAATATACCGCTATAAACCCTTTAATAATTACATAAGCTGTAAATTTAATTAAAGAATCTATTTTATTTATTACATCCTTACTATCACTCACAATAGCCTTTCTTATTATATTAGAACTATTTTCACTCTTAATAAACTCAGCTACCTTATCTTCTTTAATATTTCTCATGCTCTTAACTATATCATCAATTTTAACTGTAAATATTACTTCATTTCCTGATATTCGTATAACTTTACTTAAATCTAAATCACAATTAATTGCATGAGTTTTTCCATTAGCTTTATAATATATTACTAATAAATGCTTATCACCCTTAGAGTTATATTTGAACTCTACCTTATAAGGCCTATGCTCAACCTTTACTGTAGTTGTAATATCTTTATTGAAATAATTTCTTTTTATATCACTAACCTTATAAGTGTAAGTAATAGTTGGAGTGTTTAACCTTTCCCCTTTATGCTTATCTTCTATTTTTACTTTCTTTTTACTTCCTGGTGGTAAAGGTATTGAATACATACATCCCCGTTTTGTATAACAGCCTTCTCCATATTTTGTAGAAAGGGTATTATAACAAATTTCATTCTTCCAAAACTTACAGTTTATAAAATCAACATTATCATGATCTTTCTTTATATACTCTATATGTGCAGCTACTCCCTGCATTTTCTTTATTCCCATTAATCTCCCTATTTAACTATTAACTTATTTTAAAAGTTTTACATTATTTCTGAGACTTCTTCTTCTATCTCTTTTAATCTCTCATATATCTCTTCACATCTAAACTTCATATAATAAACCTTACCAACATACTTCATAAATTCCTTTTTGTCTTTATTTCTATATTCACATTCAAATTCATCTACTGCTAAATCTACCGCTTCATCAAGTCCACCACCACAAGGAGCAAAACCTTCCATCTCATCCTCTAAAGCATTATGAATTTCATTTAAGTTATATACTAATCTTCCTTCATATGCATGATTAATAATTATTTTACTTCCATCTTTATTAGACTTTACACTCTTAAAAATATTATCTCCTATTATAGTTGCTAATCTTCTAAATTCCTTTATTAAACTTACTGCTTCTTTTGCTAATTCTAATTGTTTTTCCATACCTTATATCTCCTTTAGTACAATTTAAAATTTTTATAATTTTTTTCTTATCTCACTTATATCATAATAATAACTAAGATACTCTAAAAACGGCTCCTTCAAACTTTCCTTATCAAGCATAGGTGATAAAACTACAGGATAACTCTTATTAAACTCAAATATAACCCTTCTACCAACACGCTCATCCTTACCAAGATCAGGTCTATCCTTTATCTTAGCTTTCATTACCTTAGCTAAATCTAATTCATCAATAATATCTAAAATATTTAACAAGAACTTTTCATTTCTAAAAATCTCATATTTAATAATATAATTATACAAATCAAGATTATCAAAGATCAGCTCATAATATCTTTGTCTTTCATCTTCAGTTTCAACATTATCATTTACATACTGTGCTGCTAGTACACATTTATAGATATAATTTTGCCAATCAAAATTCTTAACTACTACAGTATCAAATTCTTTTTTTCCTTCTTTTATCTGTGGATATTTCTCAAGTAAATACTCTCTTTTATAAACACAAAATAGTGAATGCCAAAACAATTCATCAAAATGAACATCTCTATCAGTTTTTAAGTAATATTTAGATATTACATTTACAGCTTCAATAAATAATTCCTTTTTCTCACTTTCACTACCTCTTCCCATATAAATTGGAAAATCTGGTGCTTCATCTATATAAACTACATCTCCTGAAAAATAATCGTCATTATTTCTTATTTGATCTTCTAAAAAATCATTATAAAACTGCTCACTTTTTTTATATCCATTCTTTAAAAGCTTAATTTCCATCAGAATATAACCTCCTTACTGCAGCTGTATATTTTTCTAACATCTTATCTGATATAGAATAAATAACTTCATCAATATTTTCTATATTTAACTCACTAATCTTTTTCTTTTTCATAAGGTTATATAATTTAAAGTCTAACCCATCACTTGGTGGTTCTATTTCCTCTAAATCAACGCATTCATGATCCTCACTATTATTTACAATAAATCTATATAAAGCTTTTTGTAGTCCCATATATACATAAGGGTTATTAAATGTACTACTTCGCGGTAAATCAGTAAATTGTAAAGATTCATTTTTATAATTTATAATAATCGTTTCACTACCAAGTTCAATTTTTACATCTGATTTTAAGTTTGGATTAACCTTTTTCTCAAATAACTCTAAAGGTTTATTGCTACTTCCATCAAATATTACACTATTAGAAAAACCTAATATTGAGTTTTTAGGCACATAAATTTCATCTTTAAACTCTTCATAGAAAGAACTTAAATCATAATTATTTTTAAAATTAATTTCTTCATTTGACTGTATAAATAATTGAATTGTAGTTCTTTTGCTTAAGGATATTCTTGATTTTGAAATACTCTTAGTCTTTTGTCCATACTCAAGATTAAAGAATTTATTATCCTTAGATTGAATAATTAAAATCAAAGTTGCTTGTCCATTCTGTAATAACTTTTCAATAAATGGAGAAGTAATATCATAATTTATTTCAAATATATATTCATTAGTATTTTCTTCTAAATTAATATCTAATATAAAACTACAATTATCATAACTATTAGATGTATTTGTTAATATAGGATATGGAAAATTGGCATCTTTCTTGTAAATCATATTACACCTCCACGTAGTACATAAATTTTAAAGCCTTATTATAGTTTTCTTTTAGCTTTAACTCAACTTGTACATTTCCCTTAACTACTTTTACATCTTTAATTAAGTTATTTTCTATTTTACATTTATGTCCTGTAGCTTTATCAATTGCATATTCATAATTATCTTTCATATTAAACTCATTATCATATTCTTGTCCCATTCCATCAACAACTGATAATGTAATATCACAAAGTTTTACTTTTTTCATTTCATCAGTATCTGTAAAATCAAACTTTACATACTCTTTATCCCTTATAATTAACCTTTCTACTCTATCAGGATGTACACTATAAGTTATTAACTTTTCTGGACTAACCTCTTCTGTTTGCTCATCATTATCATTTTCATCATTTCTTGATTTCTTTTTTACCTTTTTTAAAGGCTTCTTTTTCTCTTTATCCTTTTCCTTCTTATCTTTAGGATCTTTTTTCTTTGGAATATCCTGTTCAATCTTAACTACAGTTTTATCTTTATTTCCATTACTTAATTTTACTGTTCCAAGTGAATCTGCTAACTCTTGCTTAAATTGACTTTCTACGTAATATAATACATCATCAGTATCCATCATCCCATCTGTTGGATTGCTCTTTTTAATTTCATCTTCAATGATTTTTGCCATTACTTTAGATATATTATTTATAAATCTCTTAGCATTTTTTTGTAGTTTTTGATCTTTTATATGTTCAAATGAAAGTTGTGTATGTGATTCATTTTCAAGAGATTTTAAAAATGCATCTTCTTTAGTTGAATCTGGTATTAAAACTGCATTAAAAGGCTTATTTACATTTCCATTAACCTTTTTATCTTCAATTTTCATACCTATAGTTCTAATTATAGCTACACGTCCTTTTGGAATAGACTCATCATAATTAAAATATAAATTGAAATTGTATTTTTCTTTTTTATCTTCTATTGTAATTTGCATAGGTTTTTTCTTCATATATGTACTTAAATATAATGGAGTAAATTCTTCTTTCATTTCTGATACATCTTGAATGTAATACTTTTTATTCTCTATATACTTTTTAATAGTTTTACTATTTATATTTTTATCATTTACTATAACCTCTAATTTATTTTCAAGTATTGCAATGAAAAAACTATCGCATATACTCTTTATAATATCTACTTCATTATTAAATTGTTCTCTTAAAAATGGTATTATTATTTTTAAACCTCTAGTATCCTTTTTAAATATTTCACTAAAAGTATTTTCATAAGGATAAAATCTCTCCTCATTATTTTCAATTTTCTTTATGTCAGTAAAATATCCTGTAGAACGATAATATTTATCTTTATACTTATGCTCTACTAGTTGTACCGTTCCCCCTAAATGTTTATTTCCTTCTTCATCGCAGTTTGCAAAATACATCATATGTAACTCTGAAGCTGCATTAGAAGCTATCTTTCCTATACCATGTGATCCACCTCTAGATTTCTCTAAAGTACTATCCTCTTCCTCTGAATGAACACCTTTGTTATATGCATAAATCCCCCATGTATCTTCTGGTCTATAACTTTGTCCATTTTTAGCCCCTTTTAGTCCTTTAGTGTTATAATCTTCAAAAGATATATAATCAACTTCCTCTTGGTTCATTTTATTTTGCATATGTTCTATAGTCTCTTTAGTATAGCTATTGTGACCTACAAGACACTCTATTCTTTCTTTTATATTATCTAATCCTGGTATATCATTTTTCTTTACTTTTCCTGTTTTTATTGTAACTATTACCGGTTTAGTTTCTCCAGGTATTTTCCCATCTAAAGAATTTTGAATATTTTCTCTAACAAGTCCTGATATACCTAAATCATAAAATCTTTCTAAAACTTTATTAAAAGTTGATTCTTCTATTCCAGGAATAACAGAAAATTTCCATAAGCTTTTATCCTTACTCTCCTTAAATATATTAAACATGCTTTTTACTCCTTATTAATGACTTTAATTTTTTAGTCATATACTATAAATTTAGTTATTTTATTTATATTTTTATTCAACTATAATTATACGTTATTATGTATAACTTCTATGTCGAACATTGTTCAGCTTTCTATGGTGTATTATTACATTTAATACCTTTAATTCTATACAAGTTATTATTAGGTATTATTTTTTAATATTTTAAATTAATATTAAAAGCACCTACATTTAAGTAAGTGCTTATATTAATATAATATTTTTTTATTATTTTGTTTTGCTATTAGCATGTCAAAATTTTTCTTACTAAAGATTCATAACTATATCTCTCATTATCTTTAATATCAACTTCATTCTTAAATACCTTATACTCATTAAGTAAATCTGTAAGCTTAGCATTATCTATAACAATAATATCATTTCTATCCCTAGTAGAGTAAGCTATCTTTTTACTTGATGTAACTATTACACCTTTTGCTACTCTTTTATTTAAATAATCCTTATAAGTATCCATAGCAAATATAACATCTTTTACAGCTTCTCTACCAACACTCTGTTTCGTATATTTACATTGAATAAATAATATTTCTTTATTATTTAAAGCAATAACATCAACTCCATTATCATTAGATCTACTAGTAACATAAGTTGTGTACCCTAACTTTTCATAAAGAACTGCAACTAGTGCTTCAAATTCATGTGGAGTAATAATATTTCTCTCAATATAATCTATATTAATATTCTCTTTTTTGTTTTCCTCATCAGAATCTAAACTTAAGAAATCTTTAGTCTTAATTTCTCCATTTCCTGCTGCAAGGAAGAAATTGAGTAACATGTCCTTTTTCCTAGCTAATAGTATATTCAGTTTTTCTTCAGGAGAAAGTGCCTCATCTTTTCTAACGAAGTTATCATGAACATAATCTGTTACTTTACCATATTCAACAGTTTCATTTTTACCAAAAGATATCATAGGATAATGAACTATTACATCTTTAGTTTGTCCTATTCTATAAACTCTATCAGTTGCTTGATCTTCCTTTGCTGGATTCCATAACCTTGTATAATGAATAACATGGTTTGCTTCTGTTATTGTTATGCCAAATCCCGCTACCTCAGGAGAAAGTATTATTACATTGAATCCTTTTGATTCTCTAAACTCATTTATCTTTGAAGTTCTTCTATCTAAATTACTATCTTCACCATTTACAATATAGCTTTCTACTCCAAACCACTCACTAATTGCTAAATGAAGTATCTTTTGAACTTTCTTAAGTCTAGTAAATATAATTACTTTTTCATCTTTACTTTTTATTTCTTCTAAAATCTCTTTAACTTTTAAAAGCTTTGATGATTTTTTTATAACATCATTAATATTACTTTTATTAACTATATTTTCACTTAAAACATCTACATGACTACATACTCCTAACATTTTTTGAATAGCTGAAAGTGTATGTTCTTCTGTATCTTTTATTTTTTCCAATACTTCTAGCTCTTCTGTAGTTGGTTTAACCTTATAAAGCTTAATACTTTTATTAGGTAATGCTTTAGGTAAAATATCTTTTTCTCTTCTAATATAAAAATTCTCAATTTTTGAATATAGTTTATCATTTAAATCCTGTAATTCTTTATTGCTTACATTATCACTCTTTATGATATATTCCTTTTTAAAGTCCTTAAGGGATCCAAGTAATCCTGGTTTACTATAATCAACTAAAGTCCATAATTCCTCTAGTGTATTTTCAATAGGAGTTGCAGAGCATATTATTTTAAAATCTGCATTTTGAGCCTTAGCTGCAACTGTAACCATAGTTCTTGGACTTTTTATTTTTTGTGCTTCATCACAAATCATAACTTTCCAATTTATCGTACCTAGTAAAATATTATTCAACCTTAATGATTCATAGGTTATGAATACAATATCTTTCTTTTTAAGTTCTTCAACTCGATCCCTTGTTATAGTTCCAACTATTCTATCTGTTGTAAAATAATTATCCTTAAAAAACTTTTGAATTTCTCCATTAGGAGTACTGTCCCAGTTATTTAATAAGCTTGTTGGTGCAACTATTAATGATGGTGTTACTTCATCTCTTTCTTTAAGCCAAGCTAAAAATGATAATAATTGAAGTGTTTTTCCAAGCCCCATGTCATCACATAATAAAAATCCATTTACATTTGATGATAAATATAGCTCTTGTAACTTTCCTAAACATTCTTTTTGATAATCAAATAAGCTTATTCCATCTCTTAGCCCTTTTGGTACCTCTATAATATGTGTTTTCTTATCAACTTTATCAACTTCTTTATATTCTTCTATATCTAAATTTTCAGCAATGAGTAATGTTTTCTTCTTATTGCTGTTTGTATCATCTTGCTTCTCTCTTATTTCTTCTAATCTACTTATTAATTCTTCCTTTATATCTATTGCACCTTTTAAAAGGTAAATTCCTTTATAAGGTATATATTTTTCTTCTTCATATTTATCACAAAGACTTATAAGATTTTCTAAATCTGAAACTCTTTTTATATCCATTGGCTCTTTAATACGCGATGATATATTTTTTATTTCTTGTACTATATCATCTCTTTGCATTATAACCTTAGTCTTATCTCCAAATTCATTTGTAAATTCGACTTCAGTGCTTTTATCACCAGTAATATTCATATTTGCTAACTTTACTTGTAGCATTTCTCTATCTTCAGGTTTAAGTATTATCTTTTCACTATTTCCATCAACATTACTTCCTTGTATGTATGGAAGTTCAATATTATTATCAAGCCAATCTAAATCATTAGTTTTTATTGTAGGAGAAGAATTTTTATAAGTTAAATACCCTATACCTGTAACCCTTGGCCCAAAATCCGATATATCTATATTCTCATCTTGAAATATTTCACTTTTTCCACTAAGTATATTTAACCTTTCTTGACCCCTATTAGTTTTATTTCTCCTTATGGTATCTAGTGTTTTTTTATTTTTAATTACATATCTTACACGTTTGCCATTAACTTGAGCACTATACATCCCTCTAACATCGTCATATGAATCTATATTATTTAAAAGCATTTTATTTGTGTTTTCATCATCACTAAGCTTTGGATATATTTCTAATAAGTCTCCATCATCATTAAAATCTATTTTTATTTTATCTATTATTATTGGTTCTTCTTCTAATCTAAGTCTTTCATTAAGAACTATGTCAACTTCATTAGTATAATCTTTAATTATTTTTAACATTTCAAACTGCATTGCTTCATCACTTCTTTTATTAATATCTATGTTATATGCAGTTATTTGCTTAATCAACTCATAAAGCTTTTTAGGCATTATCCTATATTCTGAATTTAGAGATGATACTAAAACATTTTCTTTTTCAACTGAATATGGTGAATTATCTGTACCTTTAAAAGAAAATGTAAAGTAAACTTCTTTATCAGTTAAAAAATTATTTTTATTTTGTATGTTTAAATTTCCTTTAAACATTTGTGGTAAATTAAATAATTTATAAGCATCTATTTTATTATCATATTCATCAAAATATAAATCATAAATTTCATCATAGGATATTAGTATGCTATTACTATTTAAATCGTCAATTTCATACATAATTAAAAGATCTTTTATATCCTCTAATTCATTAATATCCTTATTAGAAGAAAGGAGTATTCCCTTTTCTTCAAAGCTCATACTCCATTTCATTTCTTCTAATATTTCTTTATTTTTACTAAATATATTTACAAACTTTTTTATTATACTCATTTTTACCACCTACCTGGTTCATATCCTAATCTCTTTATATCTTTCTCAAAAATAAATTGCCAACCTGGTCTATGATTCATTCTTTTCATTGCCAAGTTCTTATCCTTTAAATCATCCATAATAATACTTCTTCTATTCGCTATCTTTTCCAAATGGTCTATGCTATAAACCCTTTTATCATAAACATAGAGAGCATTATTTCTTTGAGCAAACTCTGCAAAAACATGATCCTTAAATTGCATTATAAGAGCATCATTAGTATTTTTAAAATACATTATTCTATAGATACTATCAATATATTTTTTCCAGAAATCAAGTCTTTCTTGATCTCCTCCCTCTACTGTATTAGAGAAGAAGTCATATAAATATTTATTGTTATTCCATCTTCTATATGCTTCTTTACATTTATCACTTATATTATTCCATCTAGTATTTGATGCTGAATATGGCTCCTTTAATATTTTACCAATAAGATCAAACCATCTATCCGGATAACTATCTACATCATAATTATCAACATAATGCTCTAATATTCCCTTAAATACTTCTTGTTGTAACTCTAATGGCATATTATTTACAGTATCTCTATACTTTTCAAATAAATCCTCATTCTTGTGATTAATAGCAATATACTCTACCATGCAGTAAAAATAGAACTTATCAGTATTTTTTATAAAATATTTCTTTAATAAAAGTTCAATTTCTTCTAGTGTATTTGCTTTTTTAAATTGCTGTCTTATGTTGTTAGTGTATCCATCTAACTTACTATTACTTTTTACTGTAATATAAACATTTTTAAACTTTTCTTTATCCTTCAGCTTATTTACTACTTTTTTTACTGCTTCATAAGTAGTTTTACAAGCAATACTTCTAAGTTCATAATTATAAATAAAGGATAATAGAGGTCTCACAAAGCCTCTATATCCCACAAATCTATTAAAATTAATATTAAAACTATTAAAATATATATTTAAATTTCCATGTTTATTTATAACCTCAAGGTAATAAGCAAGTATTTTATATTCTTTAGTGGTTAGCTCTTCATTATTTTCAAATTTTCTATATGCTACTTTGAATTTATCTTCAGAAGGTTCCTTATCTAAAACAAAATCTGGATTATAATATTTTGATTTTTCAATTTCACTTATTGACTTTAAAATAGAATAAGGTTTAATACTTTTGAATCTAGGTTTAATATACTCCCTACTCATCATTTAACCCCTTTTCTAACTCTTGCTTTATTTGCATTAATGTTTCTTCTTCATTTAATCTAAATTTAATTTCAACTCTTCTACTTGCATCAGCATTTACAGTTCCATCTTCATTTGTTATTAATTCTGAAAAGCTTCTTCCATTTGCAGTTAAATTATATTGTAAATCATTTTTATAATCATAATTTAAACTATCACCTATAAGATATTCAACAACACTTAAAGCTCTTTCCTGACTTAATTTAAGGTTATATATATAATCTCCAGCATCATCAGTATGACCTTCTATTATTATTTGAGAAACTTGGTTCTTTATCTCATCATCACTAAATAGTATTCTTACGTATATAGGTATGAATTTTTGTAAAAAAGATTTTCCTTCTTCCTTTAGCTCATTTTTACCATAGTCAAAAAGTATTGCTTCTGATAATCTTATTGCTCCTGTCTTAGGATCTATTAAAATATCTATATTTTCTTTTTCGAACTCTTCTTGAAGCATTGCTATAATTTGTGTTCTTGTACTACTTAAACTTTCTATCATTGCTTCTTTACTTTCGATATTATTTTGATAATCTAAAATCTTATATATAAAAAGCAACATAAATATAATTAATACTCCAGACATAAGATCACTAAAAGATATCCAATACCCACTACCTTCTTCTATCTTTCTTTTCTTTTTTAATAACTTTGTCATATTAAAAATCTCCTATCTTAAAACTTTAGTTAAATCATTTATTTTTTCTAAAGGTTCAAGAGATTCTACAATATCTTCTGTAGATTCATTTAACATTTCAACAACATTTTTTAATGCAGTAACCGCTTCTGCTATCTTCTTATCATACTCTGTAAATAGACTATTTACACCTTCTGAAATAAGTTTTGTATAGTTTTCTACACCATCATTAATGTTACTATTTAATAATTCAAATGATCCTTTATAGTTTGTCCATAAATCTTGTGTAGCTTCTTCTACTTCTGCAAATTTTTCTAACTTAGAAGTTAATAATGCTACTTTTCTTTGATTTTCACTTAAATCACTAACTAGGTTATTTAACATATTACCCATATTATTAACTTTAACAATAAGATTGTTGTTAATTGAATCAACTGTTGACACTAACTTATCATTAGCATTACCTAAATCATCTGTAATACCTTTATATTGAGTATCTAATGTTGCAGCTACTTCTATAGTTGATTTTCTTATATTATCAAAATAATCCTTATAATTAGCCATATCATTGTTAATTTTTAACATATAACTTTCAACATTTTTAATACTACTTGCCATAAGTTCTGATATACTTCCAAACTTGTTTATGTAACTGTCTTGTATCGAACTTAATGCATGTGATTTACTAATCATTTCTTGTAGTGAATTATTAATTTCCACTTGATTCATCATAGAAACTTTTAATGCTTCTACTGTTGAATTCATATTTTCTAAGGATACATTATTAGTACTACTTACATCTTTTAATCCAACTATTACTTTACTTAAATCTTCTTGAAGTACTTTCATGCTTTCTGTAGTAGTATTAATTGTTTCTGTTGAATTAGTTGTGTTTTTTACAAGATTTTCTTGATACATTGTAAGGCTCTTCATATTTTCCATTGAAACTGTAAATGTTTCTATTAACTCAGCATTTTTATTTGAAATAATGTCCATACTTTCTTGTAATCTCGCTACTTCACCACTAGTTCCTACATTTATGGCTTCTTTAATAGATTGAACTGCTTCTTCCATAAATTTTCCTGTTGTTTCATCTTGCTTAGTTTGTAAATTATTTAATGATAATTCTAACTTTTCTATTATAGGTTGCATAGTTGCAGTTAATGTTAATGCTGTTTGTGCAGTACTTTCTGTAATAGAATTAGAGAATCTTTCTTGCATTTCTGTTATAAAACTACCTAAATTACTAGATAAACTTTCTAAATTACTTTGTAAGCTATCATTAAATCTTTTACCCATTTCTTCTGCTATATCTGTTGCAATTTTTTCATACATTGATGTTTGCTTCTTAAGCTCTTCTTCTATCTCTTTAAATCCACTTTCTTCAGGATAGCTTGGAATAATTTTATTTATTGCATCACAAAATCTGTATGATTTTTCCATAGCAACATCTATGACTACTTTAAATATAAATATTAAAATTACAGAAAATAGAATTCCGTATAAACTACTATTAAATGATACCTTAACACCCTTAAGTAATGTTTCTATACCACTTTTCATTGCATCGCTACTTCCCATATTAAGTTCACTTACACCTTGAACAATACCCATAAATGTACCAAATATACCTATACCAGTTAAAGCTTGTGTAATATGATTAATAGTTTTTTCTCTTATGTTTTTATATATTAAATTATCTTCATCAAAATAATAACTAATATCAGTTGTATAATACCATTCCTTTTTCTCTTCACCATTTTCAGAAATTACTTTTTCTTGTCGTAAGCTTTTTTGATACTCTTTAAATAATTTATCTACTTTATAAAGCTTTGCATCATTCAATTCATTTACTAAATTCTTATAACCTGAAGACCTTTCTACTATATCTTCTGCAATATTAGTAGCTCCATTCAGTTCATTAGCTATATTTACTATTGGAAATATCTTGCTCAATGCATAAGTATACAATACAAATATTAATACAAAAAATGATATTATTTTTAAATCATCTGTAAATAATCCTGTTAAAGCTAATATCCCCAATGGAAGTCCTATGCCTATCCCCCAATATACTATAGGATTTATACACTTTTGTTTTTTCATTTCTTTTTTATTCTCCACCATTTTTCCTCCAATTACTTATAAAAATTATATATAATTATTTTTTATTGATCCTATATCCATATGATAAAACTTAAATTAATAATGGTTAATCTTAATGTATATCCATTACTAGGCAATTCTAATTATACGTTATTATGTATAATTCCTTTGTCGAATATTGTTATCTTATATGTGGTATATTATTCTATTTAATACTTTTACATGTGTGTAAGTTATTATTAGGTATTATTTTTTAATATTTTAAATTAATATTAAAAGCACCTACATTTAAGTAAGTGCTTAACATAAAATATTCTATCTATTTTTTATAAAACTTAAGTATGCTGATAGCATACAATTTATATTTTAAAACTTTTTTCAAATTTCCAATTTCAACGATTTTTCCTTAAAACTAGCAAAACTTATTTGAAATTAATTCTCACCAAAACTAAACCTTTAATTTTCTCACTTATCCCCCCTTATTCTCACTCTTACTAATTTGACCTTATCTGACTTTAATCTTATAATGTACTTGTACAAAGAGATGAGGGAAGTAATTAAAGAGCTTCTCATTAGAAAGAAAATTCAATTAAGCTTAGTAAAAACTACTTTTGAACTTTCACAAAATTAATTATTTAAAGGAGGTCTTTGTATGTTTGGTTTAGTACCTTTTAAATTTAATAATGGAGAAAATAGCAGAGGATTAAGCATTAATGACATGTTCAATGATTTCTTTAATGATGATATGTTATCTGAATTTAAGTCTTGTGGAAGTTTTAAGACTGATATAAAAGAAACTCCTGAAGAATATGTTGTTCATGCTGAGTTACCAGGAGTTAAGAAAGAAGATATAAATATTGATTACAACAATAATTATTTAAGTATTTCTGCTACAAGAAATAATGAATTTGAAGAAAAGAAAGATAATTATATAAGGCGTGAAAGAAGTTATGGATCTGTTTCTAGAGGATTCTATATTAACAATGTAGATAAGAATTTAATTAAAGCTAAATTTGATAATGGTGTTTTAAGTATAGAATTACCTAAGAAAGAAATATCTTCAAATAATGATAGTAAAATTTTAATAGAATAATCCAATTAATAATTACTCCAGAAAGAAGGTGATTCCAACGGGACAGTAATAAAGCAGCTACAAAACTAAGTTTTGTAACTGCTTTTTTATTATTAATATTTACTTATACTCTAAAAATCACTTACTCTAGAATACCTACCATTCCATTTCAAAGCACAAGTTCCCCTACTTCCATGCCTATTTTTTATTACAACAGCATTCATGCATTCAGGATTTTCATCTGCATTTTTAGAATTATATTTTAACTTTCCTTGCTTAAATAACATATCCCTATAAGCTTTATCATCAAGCTTAATATTTCTATAAAGAGCTATAACTTGATCACTGTCCTGTTCAATTCTAGCACTATCTTGAATATCACTAGAATCAATTTTCTCAACAGCCATATCTCCACCCTTTTTATCAACTATTCTATTAGCCTGAGCTAACAAAACAATACATATATCTTCTTCCATAGCAAGAGTCTTAAGTACTCCACTAATTTTCCCTAATCTATTAGTCATAAGATCTTTATCAGAAAAATCTATATATTTATTAATATAATCAACAAATACAACATCTAATGTATTTTGCATTTTATAAACTTTAATTTCATTAACAAACTTTTCAAAATCAGTTTCTGTAGATACATAAATTTTTTTATTTATTAATGTGGCCATAAAATTAGCAATACTATCTTTATCTTCTTGTAATATAGTATCCTCATCAATGGCTTTGGTAGATAACGAAAGATAGCTTCCTGCTATTTTACTAAAAACTTGATTTCTAGTCATTTCAGCACTACCATAAAAAATCTTATGTCCACTTAATGCCATGTTTGAAGCAAGCTGCAGAGAAAAAGTAGTTTTACCTACTCCACTTCTAGCAAATATAGTTATAAGCCTTCCCCTTTGAAAATTTCCTAAATACTTATCAAGATATACTAATCCAGACCTTATTCCCTTGTCCCTATTTTCATCATAAAGCCAATTTATATATTCATCATATTGAGCCTCTATATCTATTTCCTTTTTAACACTACACTTATGAATTTTTATCTTAACATTTTCAATCTCATTTTCAATTTCCTCAAGTTCCATATCACTATTTATTTTATCCATAACTTCAAGATAAAGGTGCTTTTTATAATTGCTTATTAGTAACAACAGTTTTGTATTAAATGCTAAATTGCTAGCGCTACAAGTAAATATCTCCGAAACATAATTTACTCCATCCATCTCATTGATATTTTTTTTATGGTATTCTAAAAAAGTTATTAAATCTATTTCTAACTTTTCTTCAATCATCTCTAATATACCTAAATAAATCCTCATATGTTTAGAATATAAAAACATTTCTGGCTTTATCTTTTCTATAGCATTAATAGCAAGGCTACTTTCCTTAAGCATAGACCCTAAAATCTCTTGTTCTAATTGTATTTGATTATTACTTAACATAATCATAAACTTCTCCCCTTTGTACTCTTATAAATAGATTAATTGTTTTTTTATTCTACAATTTAAGAATAACTTTCCTTAGTCTATATAATCCTCAATATTTATCTTGAACTTTTCTTCTTCTCTTTCTTTTTGAAGTTTACGACTATAATTACGCCATATATCACCATCATTTAGAAATCTTTTAACACCATTTTCTCTTCTCAAAAAGTTTACTAAGCTCCAACTATAGTCATAGTAATGATTACTATGATAAATTTCATTATAGTTTTTTATAGCTACTATTACTTGATTTTCTCCATAAACATTAATTGCATATTCTATTGCATTTTTAATTGATGGATATAATATTTTCTCATTATTAATTTCAGTTTCATTCCAAGCATTAAATATATTTATATATAATTTATTATTATATTTATTATTATATTTATTATTATTTAAATCATAAGTATATCTCTTATCTTCTAAAGAAATATAATCTTCATCAAGATAGCTATTTCTCTTATGTTGAGCATATTTTTCATAGTCATTACTAACTGGTTTAATATAACTACCAGTATCATTATAGCCAGTAGTTATTTTGTTATCAGTATCAATATTACCAGTGGTTATATTACTACTAGTATCTAAATTACCACTAGTCATATCATTACCTGGTTCTCTATTACTACTAGTATTTTTATTATAAAAATCTCCAGCATAGTGATTTTCATCACTATACTGGTTTTCTTTATCACCATGGTCAAAGTTATTTACAATAGTATGAAGATAATTCTTAATAACTCTATATTTATTAGTTCTTCCTACACTTTTTATTATTTCTATATATCCCTTATTCTCCAAGGACTTTAAAATCCCTAAGATCTTCTTTTTACACTTAGTTTGGAATGCATCCATCAAAGTTGTAATTGAAATAGTAATCTCATCTTTAACTTCTTTTATCATTGATATAAACATTAAGAACATATATCTTTCATCTTTATTAATATTTTTATCATTAAAAACATTTGTAATAACTTGACCATTAGTATTCATTATATTTCCTCCTTTTAAACCTTTACTTTATCTACCTAAAGACCAAAATCGTACTCATGTAACATCTTTTCTACAGTAGTTTCATATATTGAGCATAAATTTAAATGTGGTTGAATTGCTATAAGCCTTATTTTGCTGCACTCAATTCTAGATAAAAATTTATCTATAGCCCCTATTCCTAAAAGCTTAACTTCCTCATTGTCATATGCAGATATAACATTAACATTTGCTGAAAATAAAGTAATTACCTCTATAACATCTCTTCCTATTAAAATTACATCACAAGTTTTTGAAATAAAGTCATCACCATCAGGAACTTCCACAGTTTCATTAAATAAAATTCTTACATTTTCATTTTGCATTTCTTCTATTCTATTAACTATTACTTTAAAGGCTATAAATGATATCATTTCTACATAATCTGAAAAACCATATTTTAATCTTAAATTTATTATTGCTTCTTTAAATTCTTCTCTTTCAATAAACTCATAATGTTTTTTTAGCTTTAATATAGTCATTTCCCTTACTAATTCTTCATTTAATTTATTTGCTATATAATTGTTTTCCATAAATTTCTCCACCCTTCAATCGTTTTACCTGTTGGTAATATATTACAACATAATTTTTTCATATTTTTAATAAACTTCTTAACTTAATTAAAAAAAATTCTTATATATGTATTAAGAATTTCACACTTTTTTCTTGTTGGTAACTTGTAATAAATTTTTATAAGATTTAAAGGCAGTAATAAGCCTTATTTTTCATAATTCTTATTACTACCTATTCTTATTAAATTAACTCAATTTACTATACAGTAAACTTTGTAACAGCTCTTTCAGTTACTTGAGCTGAGTATTTTGATACTAAAGCTCCCTTTTTATTTTCAAAGATATTATTTTCAATTAAGCTATCCATTAAAGCTTGTACCTCATCATTTGTTATACCAGCCTTAACATCTGAAATTGAAATATTAGATTTCTCTCCACTTTCAGTTAAAAAAGTCATTGTTAATGTATATTCCATAATTCACGCACCCCCATATTATTATTCTTGAATTTGAGATAATTCAGTTACATAGAAATTTCTAGTATTTGCACTAAGCAAATCTGCTACTATTGTAGCTACTGCTTGAACTTTATTAAGATCTGCATTTGCTACTAAGTTACCTATTTTCTTTTTTGTAAAGGTTGGATTCCCATCCTTGTCAATTGCTGATTGAACTTCAATTGATAATACTGTACTTTCTAAAGCTTTGTTTGCCATAATAAATTCCCCCATTCCATTTTGTTTTGTAAGTTTTTTTATTTTTTTGCCTTACACTTAAGATATATACATGAAAAAGAAGTTTTTACAGATTTTATTTATTTTTTTCAAATAAAATAAAAATATTAATAATTGGCATAAAAAATAGTAGTTAGCTTTATTGTTATTTAAAACTAACTACTATTTTTCTATTCATATATATTGCAACTTCATTACTTTCATTATTTATTCTATATCTAATAAAAACATATCTTCTAGTTCACACATAAATTTCATGTAAGTTAACATAAACTTAAGCCATGCATCATATCTTCCTACTCTTAATGAAGCTTCTATTGCATCATAATAAAAACCTTTATCTTGATTTCTAATAATTATTCTTGGATAACCCTTAGCAGTTAAGAGTCCATTCATAATAAGTCTTGATAACCTACCATTTCCATC
>OOCW01000184.1_pt1 | contig 71523 bp, 81 predicted proteins | sample 1671201 | NCBI WGS metagenome assembly OOCW01 (sample SAMN06348132, study PRJEB24527) | human gut metagenome | biome: human gut; feature: ankylosing spondylitis patient; material: feces | host: Homo sapiens | place: China | collected 2015-10
CAGTATGCCCAACAAAAAGTCCAGCCTTTTCACCAGCACATAAAAGATTATCAACTCCAACAACTCTCATATCATTCGTCCTTGGTGCCACAGATAAATACCTTATTGAGTTACCCTTACTTCCTGCATAAGGGTCAACATACTTAGCATATTCAAGACCTGGAATCTTTCTAAGCTTTTCAAGTGGATAATAAGTTGTCATAAGCTTAGCATGACCAGTATCAAGTAGAACTATATTCTCTGCAAACTCCTTAAGTGCATATTGTTGGCATACCTTTGTACTTAGCTTACCATAGTTTACATCCTCCTTAGGAACCTTTAGAACAACAACACCTGTTTTATCTAATTGTTCCCTGATTTCATTAGATAAACTTTCCTTTGCAAGCTTACAGGATCCAGAAAATGCTCCAAGTGCATCTCCATTTCTTTCACCTTGAATATCTGAAACACCACACCTTGCACTTATACTTAACCTTGGTCCAAAAGCAGGGCAACGTAGGATACACATAGAGCATCCGTTACCATATCTTAAACAATTACCCATAGGTCCTGTTGAACCAGTTGTTTCAATAAATACATCACCTTTAACATAAGTGTCATCACTTAATAAGATTCCCCTTATTTTTTTATTTTCAACATCAACATCTTTAACACGACTCTCTAAATGAAGATGTATTCCTAATGATTTCAAATGATCTCTCACTACACCTTCAATAATATTTACATCATAAAGAGTTGCATGTTTATGACCAGGGAATTCTATATTGGCATGTCTTGCACACTTATCTGTTAATTTTATTAAATCTCCTCCACCTAAAGCTATAAGTTCTTCTGATGCAGTATAACGACCATTATTCCTCATTATACCGCCAACATTACCAAGCCCAAGTAAAAGGTCCGTCTTTTCATATAAATGAACTTCTGCCCCAGCTTTTCTTGCTGTTATAGCAGCAGCACAACCTGACCAACCTCCACCAACAACTACTACCTTCATATTAATCTCCTCCCCTCAAATATACCTCTTGGGCTAGCTTGTACCTTACAAAATCTCTTTACTCTATGACCAGAAAATCTGGCTGTACAACTTCCACATACACCTTCTCCACAGCACATCTTAAAATTGTTACAACATGATAAATCTATATCTTGTCTATCTAAAGAATCTAAAAAATCAATAACACTATAAGTTAATATATCTGCTCCAGCTATATGAATTAAAGATATATTATTATATTTAACAATAGATTTTATAGCAACCTTACCCTCTGGTGATAATTCTCCTTTTTCTATCAAATTCATCTCCTGAGGTACTATATTTAATTTATCTAACCACTCCGAAACATATATATCCTTAAAAGGTTGCTTATCTAATATAAGTGTCACTGTATTATCATTCTCCACTAGCCTTTCAATTACCGGCATCATAGGTGCCATACCAATACCTCTGGCTATAACTAAAGTCTCATTATTTTTTTGTTTTCTTATGTTTTTTAATCCAAATACTCCGTTCCAATAAGGACCTCTTATTGTTATACTTCCTCCAGACTCTATATTTAATAATTGCTTAGTTTTAATTCCCCTTATTTCTATCATTATTGAAATTATATTAGTTTCAATATTTGACTCTAAAATTGAAATAGGAACATCAAAATACACATTTTCTTCGCTTCTGATAAAAATGAAGCTACCAGGTCTTGCTAAATCTATTACAAGCTTATGTGGCGCTTCAAATTTAATTAATAATACATCATCTGGATATAATACTTTTTCACATACTTTGCAAGTATAAGTTTTCCTTTGCTCTTTCGCCTTGTTTCCATTGTCATGAAATTCTTGATATATACATACACCCTTCCAATTTAAACAATCACAAAAATGACTTCCTTGTAATTGTGAACAAAGAATACATTCACCGCTTTCAGCTAAATGACATGGGCAAAACTCAGTCCCTGCATCTATACAATCAATTGTCTCCTTAAACATTTAGACTCCTAAAGTAATACTATACACTATATAGATTATTTCAAAAATTTCTTTTTGTTACTATAAGTCGCCCAATATATAAAATATTCTACTATTTTTTAATGATCAAAATTACTATATTTAATAACAACTTATATAGAAAATAAATATACTTTAGAAATATAAAAAACACATCATATATAAAATAGTTTCCTATCTATATATGATGTGTTTAAGACCTATATTTTAATCTTCAATTAAATTTCCAGCAATTACTCTTTCTTTACTTTTCCAGAATACAACTGCAGATATTATTACTAATAAGCAGAAACCTGCGTATACCCAGAATAACTGATTTCCCATACTACCAAATAGAATTATTAATGATCCTATTGTAGCTAGTATTGGATTTATTGTAGAGTTCCAAATACCTTTGATTTCACCACTTCTTCCTAATTTAAATACCTTGAAGTATAGAATCATGTATAAAGTGTAACTCATTGTAATTGATATTTCTGATATATCTGAATTTGGAAGAATTCCAAATTTAGTTGTTATATAATGAACAATGAACCATACTGTACATATTGCAAATGCAACTAAAGCTGAATTTACAGGCATTAATACTTTTTCATTTACTTTAGAAACAAACTCTGAATTAGGGAACATATTTCTTTCTGCTAAAGAATGTGGTAATCTTATCATCCCTAAAGTTAATCCATTAATTGTTCCTATTATAGATATTACTACAAATACTACTACTATTTTAGCTCCCCATGGACCTAATAAGTTAGTAGCTGCTAAATCAACGTGAGCATCACCAAGAGCCATAATTGTTTCTGGTCCTATGTAAATACTTATTCCAACAAAGTATAATACGTACACAATTAAAATAAATATAGGTGCTATTATTAAAGCCTTTGGTAAATTTCTTTTTGAATCTTTTATTTCATGACCTATAGATGTAGCAACTACCCATCCATCAAATGAAAAGGCAATTGGTGCTATAGCAGCAATCCATCCAACTGATTGCATTGATGTCACATGACTTAATGAGATATTACTTACATCACCAAAAATTAAACCTGCAATTGCAATTAAAGCTAATGGTATTAATTTTATAATAGTAGATGCATTTTGAAATAATCCACCTAACTTTGCAGATAAAGTATTCATTACAAATAAGAATGCCATAACAGCAAATCCTATTAACATTTGTACTTCTAATGTACCTTCCACTCCAAATAACATGCATATGTATATTCCTGCAACCCAAGAAACAACTGCTATTAGAGTAGGGAAATATAAAAATGTTTGGAACCATCCAAATGCACATGCTAATGATTTATTATAATTTTCTTCAGCATATGCTATTAATCCACCTGATTGTGAACTTCTAGAAGCAAGTTGTGATATTGTTAAACTTCCAAATATTATTGCAATAGCCGCTATACAAAATACTAATACTCCTAGGGCAATACTTCCCCCTGTAGCCACTAATATATTGTCACTTTTAAAGAATATTCCAGATCCTATAACTATACCAACTATCATAGCTATGGCTGTAAATAATCCATATTCGTTTTTCTTCATGTTTTTCCCCCCAATGTTTTTCATAACTTTTTCTTAAGAATAAATTTTTTTCACCTTTCATCTCCTATGAAAGCAAATGTGAATCTTTCCATTATCTGCTAGGTTTTTATTAATATATCATGAAACTGTGGTTTAGTAAATATTACATTGTATTTTTTTTATTTTATTCGTTGTTTTTACATACTTTTAACATGTTATTGTAATATTACTTAAATATTTCCTCACCAATTTGAACAAAACTTTGTAAAGCCATAAAGAATTTTATATCACATCTTTCACCACTATTTAATATTTTAATGGCATCTTCTTTAGATAATAGTATAGTTTCTATATCTTCATCTTCTTCTAAATTTTCATCTGATATTTTTCCTGAACATGTACAGTAAACTAAAGAAACTGATTCATCTGTCATTCCTGGTGATAAGTATAATTTTTGTCCAATTTTATTTTCTATAACTTCTTCTAAATCTAATCCTGTTTCTTCCTTTAGCTCTCTTTTTACTGTTGATATAATATCATCATTATTATCTATTAAACCAGCTGGTAATTCATAAACATAATTATTTATAGGCATTCTAAACTGTTTTATTGCAACTAACTTCTTTTCATCTTTATGATATGCTAATATAACAACTGCATCAACTTTATCTTCTTTCCCATTAAAGAATTGATCCTCTAATGCTTCTTTACTTTTTCTAGTGGCAATAGTCCATGTTTTTTTATTTCCACCTTTATTAATATAATTTGCATTATAAAGACTTAAAAATTTAGTTTGTGCTAATGTTTCTAGGTTTTGTACTTTATTTTTCATTTTAATATTCTCCTCCATTTTATCCTGTAGTCATATATTTTATATAATACTACATTAAAAATATTTTTATTATTGTAGCTTATATATTATATTTTATAACATAAATTTATACAATAAAAGAAAAAAGCACTAATAATTAGTGCTTCCTTCATTAACAATTTGCTCAAAATCATTTTTTGATATGTCTTTCCCACAAATCAATGCTTTTTTCAATAGCTCTTCTCCTTGATTATTTAAAGCAACTTTCCCTATTATATCTCCAGAGTTTTTATTTATTGTATTAAAAACTTCTACTTCTATAGATCCTTCACCTTTAAATCCATATTCAAAATCACAATCTTCAATAACGCTTCCTAGGCTAATAAATTCTGATGATTTTGTAATATCCTTTATATTATCACTCTTAAAGCAATAATTATCTGTAACATACTTGTATATCTTTTCTGTAACATTCCATCTATCGCTACAATTTAAGACAACTATAATTATGTTCCTTCCTTCATGTTTTATTGAAGATACTAAACATTTTCCTGCTTGACCTGTATATCCTGTTTTAACTCCATTTGCTTCTGGAATTTTATATAAAATCTTATTTATATTATTGTAATCTCTTGTAAAATTAGAAGTATCTTTAGTTATAGTTTTTGTGCCACAAATTTGGCAAAATAAATCACTTTCCATTGCTTTTGTAGTTAAAAGAGCTAAATCATATGCACATGTATAATGTTTAGGACTATCTAAGCCATGTGGGCTTTCAAAGTGTGAATTTATTAATCCTAAGCTAATAGCATAATCATTCATTATCTTTGCAAAACCTTCAATACTTCCTCCTATATCTTCAGCAATTGCTATGGCCGCATCATTACCTGATTTATACATTAATCCATATAGTAACTCTCTTAATTTTATTTTTTCTCCTGGTACATATCCTACTTTTGATCCTCTAATAGATGCTGCATTTTTACTTATAGTCACTTCTCTATCTAAGTCTCCATGCGTTATTGCAACTAAAGCTGTAAGGATTTTTGTTGTGCTGGCCATTGGTACTATTTCGTCAGCATTTTGTTCAAACAAAACTTGCTTTGTTTTACTATCTAATGCTATTGCATTTCTTGCTGAGACTCTAATACTATTTATTATATTATCCATATCTACATCATCTATTTCATCATCTTCAAGTATTGCTATGTTATTATCATCTTCTTCATCTTCAAAACATTGAGCATATACACAATTACTTAATAATTGAGAAATTATTAAAAATAAACTCAAGGTTCTTCCTATGATTTTAAATTTCATCATTAGTATCACTCCTATTTTCTCCTTACACATGTAGTATTTTCATTTATAAAAATTTTAAACCTAAATAATAAAATTTTATGACTTATATTTTATTTTTGTGGCAATACTATAAAAAGCTAGGGGAGGTTAATTATGCTTTTTTTTATAATTATTGTTGCTTTAATATTAATTTTATTTATACCTATCCCTTTAAAGTTTAGAGTTTATTATTCTAAAGATAGGTATTACGTAAAATTTTATAATATTAATATAATATCTAATGATGATGGTATTCTAAAAAAATTTTTAGATAAAAAAAAGAAAAAAGATAAGACTATAAAAGAGTCAAAAATAAACCACACGAAACCTAAAGATGATACTAAAGTTGATTCTAAAGAAAAAAATTTAAATTTAAAACCACTTATAAAAACTCTTTATATGAATCTAAAAAGAAATAGATTTAAACCATCAATAAAATTTTCTAGTGATACTATTTATTCTCTAGGAGATGCAAGCAGAACTGCTATATGTTTGGGTCTATTTTATAATATTAACCCAATTTTACTTTATATTTTTTCTATATTATTTAAAGTTAAATTATTAAAGAATGATTTTAAGCCAATATTTAAAGATGAAATACTATTTGAAATTACAATAAGTAGTATAATTACCTTTAATTTAGCTCAAATTATTTATATATTCTTTATTATTTATAAATCTATTCGTAAAAATAGGAGGTGACTCCCTAAATATAGGGATTATTATGACTGATAAGCATGAATTAGAAAACTTAATGAGAAGCACTATGGAAAACTTACGTGATATGATAGATGTTAATACTGTAATTGGAGATGTTGTAGAAACTAGTGATGGTACTTCAATTGTTCCAATTTCTAAAGTTTCTTTTGGTTTTGCATCTGGAGGAAGTGAATTTGGCAATTCTACTACACTAAGAAAAGAAGAAGAAAAATACCCTTTTGGTGGCGGATCTGGTGCTGGAGTTAGTGTTAAACCTATTGCTTTCTTAATTGTTAAAGATGGAATGGTAAGATTACAACCAGTAGATTATGACAATACTGTTGATAGGCTAGTTGATTCTATTCCTCAAGTTATTGAATTAGTAAAAGGCTTCTTTAATGATAAAAAAGTTGATAATAACGATAACCTATAAAAAGATATAGCTACTGAAAAATTATTCAGTAGCTATATCTTTTTATGCTAATTTTTAAAGTTCTTCATCTGATGCAACTTCTACATCATCTACATTACTTTCATTATTTTCAAATTTTATTTCATCATTAACATCTTCAGAGTTCATATCTTTAAGAGCTTGATTTAAAACATCCATAGAGCTCTTAGCCTCTTCATCACTATATAAATCAAGTGATGGTAACTCTTTTAATGTTTCTAGTCCAAATTGTCTTAAAAATTCATCTGTAGTTCCATAAAGTATAGGTCTTCCTGGAACTTCCAATCTCCCTATATCCTTTATTAGTCCCTTTTCAACAAGCTTTTGAATTGCTGATTCCGACTTAACACCTCTTATTTCATCTATATCAATACGTGTAATTGGTTGCTTATATGCTATAATAGCTAAACTTTCTATAGATGCTTGTGAAAGTGAATGTCTTTTATTTTTCTTTAATAACTTTTGAATATAATCTGAATTTTCGCTTTTAGTAACTAATTGATAAGATCCATTTATACTTATTAATCTAATTCCTCTGCTTTCTTCTTCATATTCACTCATCATTTCTTTTATTATTTCTTCAACAACCTTATCTTTAATCTCTAAATTATTACTTAAATCTCTTAAAGATAAAGGTTCTCCACTTACAAATAGCATTGATTCTATAGCTGATTTTATATTAGACTTTCTAGATAGCTCTTTAAATTCATACTGCTTAACATCAATGTTACTCACTATCTCTCCTCCTCTTGATAAGTATATTTCCGAAACTCTCATCTTGATAAACGTTGATAGTTCTAATTTTTATAAGCTCAAGTAAGGCTAAAAATGTAACTACAGTTTCAAGCTTACAAGAACTTTCTTTCATTAAATCTTCAAATTCAATTACTTTATTTGAATTAACTCTTTCTAAAAGTTCATTCATTTTGTCTTCAACTTTATACTTATCTACGTATATTTTCTTTTGTACTACATTAAATTTATTTTGTTTTTCTCTATAGTTTTCTAATATTTTATTATAAATATTATATAAATCTAATAATGTTATATTTTTAAATATATCAACATTATTAACTGGCTCACTTTTAACTTCTTCAATTATTTCTGGCTTCTTACTATAAACATCACCTTGATTTATATATCGCTCTTTAAAGAATTCAGATACTGATTTTATCTTCTTATACTCAATTAGTTTTTCCATTAATCTCTTTTCAATATCTTCTTCATTTTCTTCCTCTTCTACTTTTATCTTAGGAAGAAGATTTTTTGATTTTATCTCTATTAATGTAGCTGCAACAACAATAAATTCTGATGTTATCTCAAGATCCATAACCTTTCTTGTATTAAGATACTCTAAATATTGATTTGTAACTTTATATATCTCTACATTATATATATCCATCTTATTCTTCTTTATAAGATGCAGTAATAAATCAAAAGGTCCTTCAAAATCTGCCACTTTTATCTTTGGCAATTCCATTAATTCATCCCGCCTTTGTGTTTTTATTATGCTACTTTTAAGGGTTTCATAACTTATATAATAACAATTTTCTTTTAAAAGAACAAGCCTTAAAGATGCTCATGGAAATATATATCATTAGGCTCATCTTGTAATTTATACTCCTCTACTAAAATATAAAAATCATTATCAAAGCATATCTTACCATAAATATTGATCCATTGTCCTTCTTTTAAATTAGATTCTATTCCCTTTGCTTTTATTTGTATTTTTTCCTTATCTGCTTGACAACATTTTATCATCTGCCTAGATATAATCATAAAATCTGAGCCTTCCTTATCTTTATCAATATATCCTAAAAATAATATATCTTTCCCCTCATATTCCTCCTTATGTTCTACAATTTTATTTAATATATCATAATTATCACTATTTATAATTATTGCATCAGTATGATTTTTAAGTAATAAATTTTCATTTATATTTTCATTCCCCTTTAATAATGGGAAAAGATATAATAAAACTACTCCAATACATAAAGTAAATGTTAAAGGAATAAATTTATTTGTAGTTTCTACTCTTCTTTTTATTGTAAAAATCCTACCAAATTGAAATACAGCAAAAATACTTAATATTATTATGCTCAAATAAAAATAAATAATCATATCACTACTTACAAAGTTGCTTATATTTCCGCTCCTTATTAAAAATACTATAGATAAGTCTAATAATATTAATATAATAAACCATATTAACTCATCAATATTAAATTTCTTCATACACACCTCTTATATCAGTTAAGAACTAAAAAACTTAAGTATCTAATATTTTTTAATTATACTACTGCTAAACATATTCCAAATACAACTATACAAATTATTAAAAGCAATTGTAATACAAAACTCTTTTTGAAAAATCCAAAAGATAATATTAAATTCTTTAAATCCATCATTGGTCCTAATATCAAAAATGCTATAACCCCTGGAACTCCAAAGTTGTCCATAAATCCTTTTGCAACAAAGGCATCTGCTTCTGAACATAATGACAATAAAAATCCTAATAGCATCATTATTCCTATTCCTACTACCTTTCCTGAGGTCATATCATTAATTAAGCTATCTTGAAGGAATACTACAAATATACTTGAAAGGAGTGCACCAAAAATAAAATAAATACTAATATTTAAAAACTCATTAGATGCATTTAATACTAAATTCTTTATTTTACCTCTTAATGAAATATAATAATTATTACTAAAAGTACAACAATCACAGTAAAGAGCAGCTTCTTCACTTTTTAAAACTTCTGTATTTTTCTTTTTATCATAAATAAACCCAATAATCATTCCAACTATTAAAGCTCCTATTACTCCACCTATTGTTCTATATATAACAATATTAATGTCATTAGGGAATGCATAATATGTAGACATAATTACAACAGGATTAACTATAGGTACTGACAACATAAATGTTATTCCAACTCCCGTAGGTAACCCCTTTTTTATTAAACTTCTTGTAATTGGAACTATTGCACACTCACATACTGGAAAAAATATTCCTGATATAGCAGCTATAAAATATCCTATGATACTATTTTTAGGAATTATTTTCTTTATTAATTCATCTGATACGTAAATTTGAATTAAAGCTGATAGTACTGCTCCTATTAATAGAAACGGTAATGCTTCAACGATAATCCCTAGGTAACTCCACATCCATGATTCAAATTTACTTATACTCACTTTCTCACCCGCTATCTTACTTTCTCATATACTCTATTAATTTTATCCTCATATTTCTTACTAACTTATCTTCTAATAACTTACTATTTTCTAATGCTAAATCAAAATTGTCATTACTTTCTGCTCTTATTATTTGTGCCTTATGATTCAAGCTTTCTAATAATTTAATCCCTTTTTCTACTTCTAATTTTTTTTCTATATTGCAGTTATTAATTACAATTACATCACTATTTTGTATAAATGGTAGCAATATTTCTCCCATATTCATAACGTAAAACTCAATATTTCTTCCATCACAAATAAAATAAATAGTAGAAAGCTTTATTAACTTTCCTGTTTCATTATCAAATACACATTTATATAAATGCTCTAAAGTATCTGTTCCGTTATATTCTATAATTATTCTATGAGGTTTATATTTTTTTACTATTTTGTATATTTCATTATTAAGCTCTAAACTTTCTCCCATAAAACTAATATGTTTTACACTTTGTCCATTTTCATTAAATTCATTTATTTGAGTATTTCCACTTTCACAAGTAACAACAACTATTTTTTCTTTATCTGCAATAGTTTTATTTATTAATGAATTAATAAAGGCTGACTTACCAGCCCCTAAAAATCCAGTAACTACCTCTACGCCAACCTTCATTTCTCCACCTTCTTAACTAAAAAACTTCTTAATTTTCTCTTTATTTAAATTAGTTCCAATAAATGAAATAACAGCATCTCCTCTATATGCTATCTTTTGCATATTTATTTCAGATAAAGTGTAATCAAATTGTTCTTTTCCATTTTTAGTATTAACAATACCTTTTGCTCTAATTATTTCACCAAATTCAAAACTATTTTTTATAAAATTAAACTTGCTTAATAGTTCTTCTTTAGATACATCTCTATCTATTTTTAAAGCAAAACTTTCAAATAAACTTTCTTCATTTCTTTCCTTTTTTATACTCCGAGTACTAGGATTACTCTTTCTAAAATTAATTTTTTCCTTTAAAATACCTCTATCTTTTGTTAAAAATACCTTTGGAATTAATTCCTCTGATTTTGTATTACTCCATTGTCTTCCCATTATTATTGCTCTAGAATTTAATTTACTAATTTCTTCTTCTAATCTTTTTACTTCTTCAATACTAATATTTTGTGTTCTACTTAAAATTATAATATCTGCATTTTTTATTTGATTAATAAAAAAACTCTTAAAATTCGTTAAGTACAAATCAAATTTCTCTGCATCTACCACAGTTATAGCTTTTTCTACTTCGGCTATATCCTTTAATTCTTTTTCATTAAATACTTTTTTTATGTCACTTAATTTTGCCACTCCTGTTGGTTCAACTAAAAGTCTATCTACATTACAGTTTTCCACAACATCTATTATTGACTCTTTAAAATCTCCGGTAACTTGACAACAAATACACCCAGCATTTATTTCCTTTACTAAAGTATTCGTTCTTTTTAAAACTTCACCATCAATACTTACTTCTCCAAATTCATTTTCAATAATAGCAATTTTATCTTTATAGTAACCTTCTTCTATAAGTTTTTTAATTAACTGTGTCTTTCCAGCTCCAAGAAATCCAGAAAAAATCTCTACTTTAACACTCATAATCTATTACTTTCCCTTATTATTCTTCTCAAAAAATTCTATGATTTATATATAACATTTATGCAAATTTTATTTTCTAAGTACTTTTGAATATTATTATAATTTATACATATAATAATATTGTAAATGTATCACTAAATTGTGAACGTTATACAACAAAAAGGAGCTGCCATTTAGCAACTCCTTTTTAAGTTATCTTTTATTATTTTTACTTGTGTAATGCATCTAAAACTAATTGAGCTGTAGAAACATTTGTTGCAAGTGGTATTTCATATACATCACATAATCTTAACAATGCATTGATATCTGGTTCATGTGGTTGTGATGTTAATGGGTCTCTTAAAAATATAACTAAATCTAATTTTTGTTCAGAAACTAATGCACCTATTTGTTGATCTCCACCAAGTGGACCACTTTTTAGTCTATGAATTTCTAAATTAGTATTTTCCATTATTCTTAAACCAGTTGTTCCTGTTGCATAAAGCTCTAATTTAGATAGTCTATCTTCATTTGCTTTTGCAAAATTAACCATCTCATCTTTTTTCTTATCATGTGCAATTAATGCTACTCTCATCTGTATTCTCTCCCTTTTCTATTAAACTTTATATAAATTAAAATTTATAACTAAATTATTTTTTAGAAACATATATATTATCTTTTATATAGAATCTCCATAAAAAATCTTTTGCCTCTTCAGCATAATCTATTCCTATTCTCTTACTTTCAACAATTTCAAAATCATTACTATTTTCATCAATAATATATACAGGCCCCTTCTCATAAAGCTTTACTGCATTTAAATCCTTATTTAATAGATAAGCTAAGCATAACTTTGAAGGGCCATTAGTTAAATTTTTTAATTGAGTTTTTGTAAGTTCATCATACTTCTTATTATATCTAATCTCAGAAATATAATCCAACTCATTAATTGGTTCCAGAGCTCTAATTAAAACAGCTTCAGCTACATCCTTTTTATTAGTAACAACATTAAAGCAATGATATAATCCATATATAAAATAGATATATGAAACTCCTGCATCCTCATATAATATTTCTGTACGCTTAGTTCTACGACCATTATATGCATGACAAGCTTTATCTATTGCTCCTATATATGCTTCTGTTTCAACAATCTTTCCTTTTAAAATTTTCCCATCAACTTCTCTAACTAGCACTTTTCCAAGTAAATCTTGTGCAACCTCTAGAGCACTTCTATTATAAAACTCTTTACTTATAATCATTTGTATCTCCTAAATTTAAATAAAGATATATTATAATTAATAGTATTTCTTATAATAGCTATTAAAATACTTCCTTATTTAACCTTTGCACCACATTCACCACAGAACTTCGAATCACTTGCAATTGTTGCTCCACATTCACTACAGAATTTATTTTTCTTTTCTGTGTTTTCAATAGCTACAACCTTTGTTCCACAATTACTACAGAATTTTGCTCCTTCACTTAAAGCTTCTCCACAGTTTTTACAAATGTTCTTACTACTATTACTTAATGATGAACTTTGTTCCATATTTTTCTTCATTTCATTCATCATATTTATTCCCATTTGCATTCCCATACCGGCTTGAGCCATATTAGCCATACTACTATTAGGATTTTTCTCCATAGCTTCAGTCATAGCCACATTTTGATAATGTCCTATATTACCTACCATTCCATATGCAGCATTTTTATTAATCATATTTTGTACTGAATCAGGATAGCTAAAGTTTTCAATATTTAATGTTGTTACAGTTAGACCTATCTTAATCATTTCCATGTCTAAATCTGTTTTTATACCTTTTGCTATTTCAAAAGAATTTGCTTGTAAATTAAACATATCCTTTCCTTCTCTAACAATCCATTTCATTAAAAGTTGATCAACTACAGCTAAAGCTCTTTGCTTTACATCATCTACAGTAAATTGGCTTTTAATTCCTGCAATTTTATCAATTAAAACCATATGATCACTTATTTTAACATTAAATGAACCAAAAGCTCTTATTGGCATTCCTCCAGGCATTCCTGGTGCTTGAATATTAATTGGGCTTTTAGTACCCCACTTTACTAAAAATTCTTTAGTATTTATAAATAAAACTTCAGCCTTAAGACCTGTTTTAAACCCAAACTTAAATCCTTTTAATGTTGATAAAAGTGGAATTATTTCTGTTTCAATTTCGTAATTACCCTCTTCAGTGAACACACCTTCAACTTTTCCATTATGCATAAATATAGCATCTTGACCAGGTCTTATAATCAATCTACTATTCTTTTTTATTTCACTATTTTTCCATTTCCAAAAAATAACGTCATTTCTAGTTTCATTCCATTCAATTACGTCTAAAAATTGGTTACTAAATAAACCCATTACGCTTCCTCCTGCTATTTATACTAGCATTGTTTTATTGTTTATTTTCTTTTAATTTAGCTAATTCATCCTCAACTGCATTGCTACTAGAACCTTTTAAGGCTGCTAACTCATCTTCTACTGAAGAATTCTTAGTATCATATTTACTCATTAAATCATCTATACTATCAGTTGGCTTTGAATTTAATTCAGCCATTGCATTAGCTTCATCTAACATTCTATTAGCCTTTTCTTCCATTCTGCTAAAAGAATCTATACTTGAAGCAGAGTTGTTAATTGAAGAACCCATCTTATTAATTCTTTCTTGCATTTTAGCAGTTGCCATTTTTGCTTTAATTGTACTTTTTCTTTCATTAAGCTCTTCTATTTGCATATTTAATTTATTATACATTTGCTTCATCTTTTCAGAATTAGCTTTTGCAGTTTCATATTTGCTATTAAGTGCTGTTAATTTTTCTGTTAATGATGCTTTTTTAGCTAAGAATTGTCTCGCATCATCATCATTTCCTGCCTCTACAGCTCTTTTTGCATAGTCTAACATTTTATTTACATCACTTTGACATTCATCAACTTCTCTTTTAGCTCTAGTTTCCTCCGCCATAATTGATGCAGTTTCTGCTTTAACCTTATTCAAGTCATCATTTAAATTTCTCATTAATTGATCTATCATTTTAACTGGATCTTCAGCTTTATCTAATAAAGCATTAATGTTAGATGACATTATATCAGTAAACCTTTTTAATATTGACATATATATTCCTCCTAAATTCATTACCTTTATTTATACAACTATATTCTACCATTATTTAATTCAAAACAAAATCCATTATTTTTTATTATATATAATTTTTAACTATATACTAATAGAAAAAGAGCTATTTTCTATAGCCCTATAAAATTGTTCCATATAATTTATCTTCTTTTGTATATACAGTAACAGTAAATGTTCCTAATGGTCTAAAATTTCCATTAGTAGCAGATAAATATCCTCTAAACTCCAATGTTACTTGATCTTCTAACTTCTCTTGTAAAATTACTTTATCTACTTTAAAGTAAATAGGATCATCTTCACCAACTTCAAATTGTTCACCTAAAAAATATACATTTTGCATAATATTTTCTTTTTCTTCACCTGAAATTAGCTCAACTTCATCACTTTCGCTATTCCAGTCACTTACAATAAAATCATATACACCTTGATTTTTAGCTAAATATTCTGTCAGTAAATTTAATCCGAAATCTACTTCTTTATATTCACCTTCAACATATGGAATATCTCCATAATCATGATATATTAAATCTCCATCATTTAATATATTTATATCTTTACTAGATTCATATATTTTCCCAAGAGCTGTAAATTGTGTATAAACCTTAGGCTCTTCTACTATATTTTCAACTTCTACAACTTCATTATTTATATTATCATTGCTATTTACATCATTATTATTACTTGAACAACCAGTTAATAATCCTAACATAATAATAGCGCATATTATCTTTTTATTCAAAATACTCACCTTCCCCCTTATATTTTAATATAAAAAAAGAGATTAATCCATTATATAAATGTTTTAATCTCTTTAAATATATTAATTTTCTTTAAACACCTTTTTTAAATAAATTTTTCATATTATCCTTTAAGTTATCTATGAATCCACCCTTTTCAACATCTCTATCACAATATAGCTCCACTTCTCCAACCTTTTGATCATCTAGATATACTTCGCATTTTCCTACAACTTCACCTTCTGTGTAGCTATCTTTCATTTCATCTAATACTATTTTGTTTATTGGTTCTCCATCGCTACCCTTTAAAGTAACAATGATTAAGTCATCTTTTGCTTTTGCTATAAAGAATCTATCATTACTCTTACCTAAATAAACAGTTTCTACATCATCATCTTTATTAAATAATTTCTTACCTTCATATTTAGAGAATCCATAATTCATTAGCATACTTGCATCACGGTTTCTAACTTTATACGTTGGTGCTCCCATTATTACTGCAAGCATTCTAACATTATTTCTAACAGCTGTAGCACTTATACAGTACTTAGCTTCTTGTGTAAATCCTGTTTTTAATCCATCACAACCATCAAAGAAACGAACTAATTTATTATGGTTTACTAATTCTATTGGGCTCTTTCTTCCTTCAGATATAGTTTCCATATATGTACCACTATATTTTAATATTGTAGGGTGTTTTAATAATTCTAATGACATTATAGAAATATCTCTTGCAGTTGTTACATGTCCCTCTTCTGGTAAACCATTACAATTCTTAAATGTTGTATTTGTCATACCTAATTCTTTAGCACGTTCATTCATAGCCTTTACAAACTCATCTGTTGAACCGCTTAAAAATTCTGCCATAGCAACAGCAGCATCATTTCCTGAAGCAATAGCTATACCTTTTAGTATTTCTTCTACTGTTCTAACTTCACCAACATCAAGAAGCATAGTGCTTCCACCCATTTTTTTAGCATTTTCACTACAAATAATTTTGTCATCCAAACTTATTTTTCCACTATCTACAGCTTCCATTGCAAGTAACATTGTCATTATCTTTGTAACAGATGCTGGTGCAAATTTTTCGTCTGGATTCTTTTCATACAATACTGCCCCACTTATGGGTTCAATAAGTAATGCAGATTTTGCATCTACATTCATTCCTTCCTCTAAACATGCAGTATAAATATCATTTGGATATACTTCTTCTGAATTTTCTTTAACTGCAGCAATTGGAATAACTGTATTTAAACATAATAAACATAAAAGAATAATAGAGACTTTGTTAAATATTTTCTTTTTCATTTGTTCTCCTCCTTTTAAGCTTATTATTTCCTAAAAAAATAAAAATATGATAAAAAGAATTTAACATTCTTTTTATCATATTTTATAAACATTAAGTTATTATAGAGCTTAATGGGATTACCGAAATCACCTCTAGGAATCTTAAGCTAACCTTAAAACTACTTAATATACTATTTTACTATATCATATATTAATGGTATATTTAAATCATAGCTATCTTCAATAACTATATTCTCTAAGATGCTTTTTCTAGCCTTTTCAATTTTCTCTTCACTATTTGAGTGTATGTATGCTAGAACATCTCCTTTATTAACTTTTTCGCCTCTTTTTTTATTTAAAACAATTCCTACAGCTAAATCAATTTTACTTTCCTTAGTTGCACGACCTGCTCCTAATTCCATTGCTATAAGACCAAATGCTTCTGCATGAATTTTTGTTATATAACCATCTACAGGTGAAGTAACTTTCTCTACATATTTTGCTTGAGGGAACTTACTATAGTCATCAATTGGAGTAATATCTCCACCTTGTGCCTTAATAAAGTCCTTAAGCTTTTCTAATCCTTTTCCATTTTCTATATTTTCCATAAGCATTTTTCTTGCTTCTTCTTCACTTTCTGCCATTTTAGCACAAAATAACATATTTGAACCAATTGTTAATGTTAATTCTAAAAGGTCCTTAGGTCCATTGCCTTTTAATAATTCTATAGCTTCTATAACTTCTAAACTATTTCCAATAGCATATCCTAAAGGTTGATCCATATCAGATATAACTCCAATAGTTTCTCTTCCTAAATGTTTTCCTATATCAACCATTTCTTGAGCTAATTCTTTAGCTGTTTCTGGTGTCTTCATAAATGCACCATCACCAACTTTAACATCTAAAACTATCGCATCTGCTCCTGAAGCTAATTTCTTACTCATTATACTTGATGCAATTAAAGACATATTATCAACTGTTGCTGTAACATCTCTTAATGCATATAACTTCTTATCTGCTGGAACTAAGTTTCCACTTTGCCCCATTATAGCAATATTGATTTTATTAACATTTTCCATGAATTGCTCTTCTGTTAGTTCAACTGAAAACCCTTTAAATGTTTCTAGCTTATCAATAGTTCCTCCAGTATGCCCAAGGCCTCTTCCTGACATTTTAGCAACTGGAATTCCAAGTGATGCTACTAAAGGAGTTAAACAAATTGAAGTTTTATCTCCAACTCCACCTGTAGAATGTTTATCTACTTTTATACCTTTTATACTGCTTAAATTTATTTTATCTCCAGATTCAACCATAGCATTAGTTAAATCTGCTGTTTCTCTCTTATTCATCTTATTAAAGAAAATTGCCATAAGCATTGCTGATGCTTGATAATCTGGTATTTCTCCTTTAGTAAACCCGTCAACAAAGAAGTTAATTTCTTCTGTTGTTAACTCTTCACCTTTTCTCTTTTTCATAATTAAATCATACATTCTCATAAGTCTTTCCTCCTCTAGCTACTTTATTATATCATTCAAGAAACTTTTACCTACTAATTCATTTTGTACATTAAAGAAATCTAGTATAGTTTTTCCTATATCAGCAAATGTTTCCCTTGTTCCAATATTAACACCTGGTTTAACATTTTTACCATATACAAGAACTGGTATATGTTCTCTTGAGTGATCTGTGCTACTAGTAGTTGGATCGCAGCCATGGTCTGCTGTAATTATAAGGATATCATCCTCTGCCATTTTACTATAGATTTCTTGTAATCTATTATCAAAATCCTCAAGTGCTTTTCCATATCCTTCTGGATCATTTCTATGTCCATACATCATATCAAAGTCAACTAGATTTGTAAAAATAAGTCCTTCTTTTACAGTATCCATATATTCTAAAGTCTTATCAACACCATCCATATTGCTCTTAGTATGAACTGCACTTGTAACACCCTTACCATTATAAATGTCTTCTATTTTCCCAACGGCTGCAACTTCATAATTTGCATCTTTTAAATATTCAAGCATAGTTTTATTAAATGGATCTAATGCATAATCTCTTCTGTTTGAAGTTCTTTTAAAGTTTGGAGCTTCACCAATGAAAGGTCTTGCAATAACTCTTCCTACCGCCCATTTATCAACAAGCATATTTCTTGCTATTTCACACATTTCATATAATCTTTCAACTGAAATAACATCTTCGTGTGCAGCAATTTGGAATACACTATCTGCAGAAGTATATATAATAGGATATCCAGTCTTTACATGCTCTTCTCCCAAATCTTCAATTATTTGAGTTCCTGAAGCTACTATATTTCCTAATATACCTTCAACTTTTGCTCTTTTCTTAAACTCATTTATTATTTCCTCTGAGAATCCATTTGGATAAGTATTTAAAGGTTCTTCAAGTATAACACCACCTATTTCCCAGTGTCCTGTTACAGTATCTTTTCCCTTAGATGCTTCTTCACATCTACCAAAAGCTCCCATTGCCTTATCATACTTTTTAGGGCCATTTACACCTTCTATATTACCTATTCCTAATTTTTCTAATTCATTTATATTAAGACCTTTACATTTTTCATATACATGGTCTAACGTATGGCTTCCTTCATCTCCATATAGTTTTGCATCTTTTAATTCTCCAACTCCAACACTATCTAGTACTACTAATATAGCTCTTTTCATATTATTTTCTCCTTTCGTATATAAAGCCCCTTTTTAAAGCATTTAAGCTCTTGGATGGGAGTTCTTATAAACTAAGTTTATTTTATCATTATTTATTATCTCATAGTAAGTATCCATATAAGTTAATACTTGATTTCCTAAAAGCTTTTGTACTGCCCTTACATTTGCTCCATTTTGTAATAAATGTACTGCAAAAGAATGTCTAAAGGTATTTAAATTAACATCCTTATTTATTCCAGCTTTATGAGAATACTCTTTTACTATTCTCCAAACTCCTTGTCTAGTTAATTGATTACCATTTAAATTTACAAATAAATTAGGTACTCCAGCTGAAGCAATCATATCTCTTATAGCTAAATAATCCTTTAATGCGGCTTCTGCACTTCTACCTATTGGTATAAGTCTTTCATAATTTTTATTATCATGACATCTAACATAGAGTAAATCAAGATTTACGTCCTCTACTGATAGATTAATTATTTCTGAAACTTTCATACCAGTTGCATACATTAACTCTAATAAAGCATTGTCTCTTATGCCCTTATTACAATCTTTATCAACTATTTTAATTATCTTATCTACTTCCTCCACAGTTAATATTTCTGGAAGCTTTTTAGATTGATCCGTACTCTTATAATATATCTTTGGTATATCCCTAATTATTTTTTGCTCTTTTAAATAATTATAAAAACTTCTTAAACTAATAACAATTCTACTTATAGACCTTTCAGATTTTCCCTCTTCTAAAAGATGATCTATATAATTTTTAACTGTTACATTATCAGTTTCATCTAAATATATATCTTTACTATTTAGATATTTAATATACAAATTAACATCAGTTACATAAGCATAAACAGTATTATCACTTTTATGACTTTCAAGTAATGACTCCCTATATTCATTTACTATTTCTTTCATAATTCTCCCCATTCCCACCTTATTTATTATTATTCGACACTTGCTTTTAAATTCCTTTTATAATTATTTATTTATTAAACAACTTTATAAACATTTGTTACTACGAACTTAATGATATTTGGACAAATATATGCTTCAATAAAAGTACCGATAATAAATACACATGCAAATACCCCTATCTTTAAAATTAGTTCTCTCTCTACTATTGTATTTACTTTACCTTTATTAAAGAACCTATCTTTAAGTTTTGTTGAAGAAAATTCAATTCCTACTATACTTAATGCAATAAAACAAGGAATATAAATAATATTCTGTGGTATTGTAGAAGCTAAAGCCAGCCATACCCCTTTTCCTTCAAAAGTTGAAATTAGAAAACTAAAAGTATATCCTAATGTAAATCCTTTAACAAGATCTACAAGCAAAATTACAGGCGTACCAAATACGGTAAATGATAATGCTATTATTATTGTTATAAGAATCAGATTTTTCTTAAGTACATTTAATAATAAAACCTTACTATTTACTGGCTCCTTAACAATACTTTCTGTAAATGTAGAAAAATAGCTTGTAAGATCACTAGCATCATTTACATTCATATATTTTACTATATATGTACCTAATGCTATTCCTACACAGAAAAATATAAAAACCATTAAATAAAAAAACTTATTTTCCTTTTTATTTAAGCTTAATTTACTTATTATATTCACTGAAAACACCTCCATATTGTTATATGTTAATAATATGATGGGATTTTCAAGTATATTCATAATTGAATATATGTAAATTGTAATTTTATATAAATTTTTTTATTTTTTTAATTTTTTCTTTTATTTCATTTAAATCTAAACTATAATTTACCTCTAATATCCTTATAACTTCTTGAATATCTTCAATTTCATTTAACTTTTTTTCTTTTTCAACTTGACCTCTTCCTAATCTATCACTTACAAACATTAAAATCATATCGTTTAAATCTACATCTTTTACTAATTCATTTGTTTTAGCAAAAGGTAAATTTTTAATTATATAGAGATGATGCATGTGATATCTTACTAAATTTAAAATCCTTTGTTTTTCATCACCCTTATAATCATAGTATGTTAATAGTTTATCTGCTATTTTTTCTCCTTCAGTATCATGATTATATGATATCAACCTCCCTTGTTTATTTTTTTTAGTTGTAGTCCCTTTTCCTAAATCATGTAATAAAGCGCCTAACATAAAGCTTCCTTTATCATTTGCATAATCTTTTATTTTAGCTGCAGTATCAACAACTTGCTTTAAATGATTCCACACATTTCCTTCTGGATGATACTTTTTATTTTGTTCTATTTTCTCTAAATCTATTAATACTTCTAAGGGCGTATTTTTTAGCGAAGTTTTTATTTCTTCTAAATAAATTGATGGTTTATCACAAATAAGTAAATTTTCTTGTATTTCTTTTAATTTATTTACCTCCATGTTTTTCTCCTTTTTTATATTTTTTTCATATTTTCTTTTATAATTAGTTTTCCTACATTGTCTTATTTTAAAACAAATTATTTTCATAATACTTTATTATTTTAATTGTAATAATATATTTAATTTTAGGGTAATTTAAATATATTATTTATTTGAGGTGTAGTTGTTTTGGAAGAATTATTTAATAAATATTTACCTATACTTATTCATTTATTTGAACTTATGGGAATTTTAATATTAACATTGGGGGTTTTTACAGCCTTTTATCATTATATTCAAAAAAGATTCTTTAAAAAGGATATTAATATTAAATATGAATTTGCAGATGTTATGATTACCACTTTAGATTTTAAATTAGCTGCAGAAATATTAAAAACTGTAATTATAAAGAATATGGATGAACTAATAATAATTGGAGCTGTATTCATTTTAAGAATAATTATGACATTTGTTTTAGAAAGAGAAATGAAATTTGAAAAAACTGAATCAAAACTGTAGCTATTTATATGTTGTTCAATATAACTTTTATACTATTCACCATAATATTATCCTTATGTACAAATAATTATGTTTTATATTAATTAGATTCATTTATCTATCTAATATAAAACAAAAAAACATAATCAAAAAACACTTTTATTTATTGAATCTTATATCAATAAATAAAAGTGTTTTTGTTATCATTAAGCTTAAGAAACTTTATTCTTAAGTCTTAGCTTGTCTGCAATAATTGCTATAAATTCTGAATTTGTTGGCTTACCTTTATCATTGTGAACAGTATATCCAAATAATTTATTAATTGCTTCAATTTGTCCTCTTCCCCAAGCAACTTCAATAGCGTGTCTTATTGCTCTTTCAACTCTTGAAGCAGTTGTATTGTATTTCTTAGCAATTGAAGGATATAATTCCTTAGTCACAGCTGATAATAATTCCATATCATTAACAACCATTGTAATAGCCTCTCTTAAATACATATACCCTTTAATGTGTGCTGGCACACCAATTTCATGAATTATGTTTGTAATTTCAGTTTCTAAATCTACAGGTCCTCTATTGCTTGTGCTTATTATTTCACTTGTTGTCATTGCAACTTGCTTTTTAACAGGTTCATTTTCTATTGCTGTTGTATCATTAAACATATCTCTTATACGTTTAGTGAAAATATCCATATCAAATGGTTTTACAACATAATAATCAGCCCCTAAAGTTATAGCTCTTTGTGTTATTTTATCTTGTCCTACTGCAGATAAAACAACTATTCTAGGGAATTTTTCTAAATTCATTGAATTTAACTTTTCTAAAACCCCTAATCCGTCTAAATGAGGCATAATTATATCTAAAACCACTAAATCCGGTTGTTTCTCCTCAATTAGTGTTAAAGCTTCTCTACCATCTTTTGCGATTCCTGTTACAACTATATCTCTTTGATTTAAAAGATAATCATTTAAAATACTGCAAAATTCTTTGTTATCATCTGCAATAATTACTGAAATTTTGTTTCCATCCATGTTTTCTCTCCCTTTCTACCCACTATAATATATTATTTGAAAATTTAAAGCTTCCAATTTCCCACATAACTTATTTAACATTATTAAATCCTATATTTTAAATTAAGTTATATTTAGTTGTTTTTTAACTTCATTGAGTATATTATAACATAAATTTTAAAATAATAATAGCTTATTTTACATTATTTTGAAATTTTTTTAGAAAAATGTTAAGAAAATTTGGGTTGATTAATATATACCTTTTAAAACAACAAGATATAGCATTTTCTACTTGTTATTTTAGCTATATCTTGTTGATAATTTTCTAAATTTATTTTAATTTATTATCCCTGCTTCTTCAAGCATCCATTCAATATATATTCCATATCCGATATCAGGCTTATTAATTAAAACGTGAGTAACAGCACCTACAATTTTATTGTTTTGAATGATTGGACTACCACTCATTCCTTGAACTATTCCACCTGTTTTACTTAAAAGTTCTTCATCTGTAACTCTAATTATCATACTCTTAGGTCCACATTTATCTTGCTGTAATAATTTAACAATTTCTATATCATATTCTTTTGGTCCTTCTTCATCTACAGTAGTTATTATAGTAGCAGGTCCTTCTACAACCTCATTTCTAAATCCTACTGACATTGGTTCACTGAAATTAGGATTTACTAAAGCTTTATTAGTATTTCCAAATATCCCTGATGATGAATTACTTTCAATTGTTCCTATAGAACTTTTTTCATTTACAAATAATCCTCTTAATTCACCTGGAATACCTTTTTCACCTTTGCGCACACTTAATATTGATGCTGATAATAAATCACCATCTTTAATCATAAATGTAGTATTAGTATCACCATCTGTAATAGGATGACCTAAAGCTCCAAAAGTATCAGTACCTTCATGATAGAAAGTTAATGTTCCTATACCTGCAGTTGAATCTCTTACCCATAAACCTAATTTATAAGTTTCATCTTCTTTAACAAGTTCAATATCCTTATTAAACTTACATCCTTGACGCATAAATTCTACATTTACTACATTAGTATCACTTTCTTTTATTAAAGATCCTAAGTCTTTAGCACCTTCAATATCTTTTCCATTTACTTTAAGTAAAACATCCCCTAATTGCAATCCAGCTACTTTTGCTGGGCTACTCTCAGTTCCTGCTCTAGTTTCAATATCTGAAAAACCAACAACTAAAACACCTTCAGTAGATAACTTTATTCCTACACTTGTTCCTCCAGGATATAATTTTATATCATCTAATTTTTGTACCGCCACTGATTTTATAGGAATTAATCCTAAAAAGTCAATGTTAACCTTATCCTTAGATAGCTTTACAGTATTAAATACACCTTGATTATGCATAGATATATCTGATACTTCCATGCTATCATTGATATATATTTTCTCTGGCAATTTTAAAACACTAAAATATGCTATTAATGCCAAAATAGCTATTGGAGCAGTAATTATACTAAAATACTTTAATATTTTTTTTAACATTTTATCTCCTCCCTTGCTTCTGACATTAATTTTCCCTGTATCGTTTTTTTATATGCTGTATTAAGATTGTTAACACAGTCAAAAATTAATAAGTTAATAAATTTTGTATAAAAAAAATAAAACCATGCTAAATTACCATGATTTTATTCTTTACCGTATTGCTAAGCCTTATGTATGTTTTTCTTAAATATTTTTCATTTCTTTCTTCTTTATTTCGGCAAATTTCACCATTTCTGATGCATTTTCGATAGTAACATCACTTATTTCATCTCCGCCAACCATTTTAGCAATTTCTCTAATTTTATCTTCTCTTGTTAACATTCTTATTCCTGTAAATGTCTTTCCTTCTAAAACATGCTTAGATACAAAGTAATGATTATCAGAAAGTGCCGCAATTTGTGGTAAATGAGTTATACATAATACTTGATGTTTTAATGAAACTTCATACATTTTTTCTCCAACACGCTTTCCAATAGTTCCACTAATTCCAGTATCTATTTCATCAAAAATAAGTGTTGGTATTTTATCTTTATCTACAAACACACATTTTAAAGCAAGCATTATTCTTGATAACTCTCCACCAGATAATACTTTTTCTAATGGTTTTAAAGGTTCACCTGGATTTGCTGATACTAAAAATTGAACTTCATCATAACCTCTTGAATTCATTTCATCAGTTAAGCTAACTTCAATTTTTATTATTGCTTTTTCTAAACCAACATAAGATAATTCTTTTTTTATATTTACTTCTAGTATTTCCGCTGCCTCAACTCTTAAATCATGAAGTTTTTTACCTATAACCTTCATTTTTTCTTCAATAATAATAAGTTCTTCTTTTAACTTATTTACTATCTCTTCAGCGTTTACTAATTCATTATATTTTTCTTTTAAATTTTTTAAATTATCTAAAATCTCTTGTATTGAGTTTCCATATTTTTTCTTATATAAACTTATAGTATATATTCTCTCATTTATTTGTGCCAATCTATCTTCATCATATTGTATTTCACTACCTATATCACGAATTTCCCTTGTTACTTCTTCTAAATTATAAAAGGCTTCTTCTATTTGACTTTTCTTCTCCCTTATTATTTCAGAGTGGTTTTCAACTAATGATAATTCAGAAATAACCTTTGATAATCCTTCTAATACTGAAATTCCTTCATTTGATGAATTTAAATATCCATAAGATTTTACTAAGCTATTTGATATTTTTTCTGCATTTGATAACATATTAAATTCATCTTTTAGATCTTCTTCTTCATTAACCTTTAAATTTGCTTTTTCTATATCTTCTATTTGAAATTTAATATAATCAGCTAATTTTTCTCCATCTTCATTTCCTGTTAGGCTATTTATCTTTTCAACATTTTCTAAATAATTACCTCTTAATACTTCATATTCTTTAAGTAAATCTTTTATTTTATCATAATAAAATTCATCAACATATAAAATATGAGTACCTTTATTTAATAAATTTTGATTTTGATGTTGACCGTGAATATCTAATAGCTTTTCTCTTATTTTTTTCAATTGTGATAATACAATACTTCTATTATTTACTTTTATTAAGCTTTTACCATGTAATGTAGTTTCTCTACGTATAATTAGCATTTCATCTTTTTCTATGCCTAATTCCTCTAACACTTCATAAATTTCATCATTTTCAATAGAAAATACGGCTTCTACTATTGTTTTATCTTCTCCATATCTTATTTGATCTTTAGAAAATTTTCCGCCTAATACATAATCTATAGTGTCTATAAGTATTGATTTACCTGCACCGGTTTCTCCTGATAATATATTAAATCCTGCTCCAAACTCAACAGATAACTCTTGAATTAATGCAAAATTCTTAATATTTAATTCAATTAGCATTATACCCCACCTTTATAAAATTAAGAAATCATCTTTCTAACCTTAGAAATCAACTCTAAAGCTTTTTCATCAGTTCTAACTAATACAAAAATAGTATTATCTCCTGCTATTGTTCCTGCAACGTCATTTGCATATAAAGTATCAATTGCCTCTGCAGCAGCTGATGCAGCACCTGTTAATGTTTTTATAACAACAAATTTATCAACTTGTTCTACACCTATAGCTGCATTTTTTAATATGCTATAAAGTTTATCATTTATATCACGCTCTTCTTTTGCTGAAGATATATATTTATATTTTCCTGATTCACTTTGCATTTTTACTAATTTTAATAATTTTATATCTCTTGATACAGTTGCTTGAGTTACATCAAATCCTGCATATTTAAGAGCTTCTGCTAATTCTTCTTGTGTTTCTATATCATTATTGTTAATAATCTCTAGTATCTTACTATGTCTTTTTGATTTCATTTTTAATCACCTTCTCTATTTGTTAATAAAGTTCATTGATCAGTACAAAAATTACTTTTTATATTAAAATTCTAGTTATATTAATTATCAAAAAACTTTCTAGTTATCTAATATTTTTTTCCTCAAAACATTAAAATAATCATAATTATCAAATAATAAAATCTTTGCAACATCTTTAGCTTTTTTAATTATTATAGAAGTATTATCTTTGATTTCTCTAGCTTCTTGACCATCAAAAGTTAAATAAATCTCTCCATTATAATTTTCAGCCTTAATTAAAATCTCACTACTACTCTTTAATACAATTGGCTGCATTCCTCTAGTATGTGGGCAAATAGGTGTTAATGTTATAACTTCTACATCCGGATACACAAAAGGTCCTCCTGCTGAAAATGAGTATGCTGTAGAACCTGTTGGAGTTGAAACTATTAATCCATCTCCTTTGAAAGTATAATATAATTTCTTATCTATATATACTTCAAACTTTGCCATTCTTGATAATGTTCCTCTAGCTATTACAACATCATTTAAAGCCTTACTATTAATATCTTCATTTTCATCATCACTTTTACATTCTAAAAGTATTCTGTTTTGAATAGTATATTGTCCATTTTTTATCTTATTTAAAGCTTCACCTAAATCTTGTATCTCTATACTTGACAAAAATCCTAAATTCCCTATATTTATTCCCAAAATAGGAACATCATATTTCCCATTAATATCTCTAGCTATACCAAGTAAAGTTCCGTCTCCCCCTAAAACTATAAGTAAATCTAATTTATCATCAAATTTATACTTATTCATTTCATAACTATTAAGTATAGTTATTTTAGGGTTCTTAAATATATTTGTAATTTTTTCAATAACTAAAGATAATATTTTTCCCTCAGTGTCTTTTGAAGGATTTAATGCTATTACAATATTTTTCATATTAACTCCCTTTACTATCCTTATATACCTATAGCCAGCTTTTAAAGCTGGCTATGAGATTCATTTACAATATCTTCAATTTGACTTAACTCAAAATTTCCTTCTCGTTCTTTATCTTTAGTAAAGTAAACAAGATATTCTCTATTTCCTTCTGGGCCTTTAATTGGTGAGTAACTTAATCCTAGTACATTAAATTCATTTTCTAATAAAAAGTTTATTATTGTATTTATAACTTCTAAATGTACTTCTTTATCTCTTACAACACCTTTTTTACCAACTTTATCTCTTCCAGCTTCAAACTGTGGCTTTATTAATGCTACAACTTCACCTTTATCTCCTAATAATGCCTTTACAGCTGGCATTATTGTTCTTAATGAAATAAATGATACATCTATAGATGCAAAATCTAAGGCTATACCAATATCTTCTGGAGTTACATATCTAATGTTGGTTTTTTCCATACATACAACTCTTTCATCAGTTCTAAGCTTCCAAGCAAATTGCCCATATCCTACATCTACAGCAAATACTTTAGATGCATTATTTTGAAGCATACAATCTGTAAATCCTCCTGTTGATGCTCCTATATCCATGCATACTTTATTTGTAAGGTCAATTCCGAAAGTATTCATTGCTTTTTCTAATTTTAAGCCTCCACGACTTACATACTTAAGTTTTTCGCCCTTAAATACTATATCAGCATCAACTTTAACTTTTTCTCCTGCTTTATCTACTCTTTGACCATCAACAAATATAAGCCCTGCCATAATATTAGTCTTTGCTTTCTCTCTTGATTCACAAATTCCTTTTTCAACTAATAATATATCTAATCTTTCTTTCTTAGATGCCATATTTTTCTCCTTTATCCTAAAATGTTTATAACACATTTTTCTATAGCTTCTGCATCAAGACCTGCATCTTTATATAGTAAATTAACATTTCCGTGAGGAACAAATTTATCATCAAATCCTAAAGATTTAAATTTACTCTTAAAATTAAGCTTACTTAATTCCATTAATACATAGCTTCCAAATCCACCATTTATAACATTATCTTCAATAGTTATAATGCTATATCCTTCATCAACTAGCTCTTTTAACATTTCAATATCTATAGGTTTTACAAAAGTTGCTCCTATAATGGTAGGGTTAATTCCTTTTTTAATTAATGCTTTTCTTGCAATCATTGCATGCTGTACCATTTTTCCTACAGCTATTATCGCAACTTTATCTCCATTAATTATCTTTTCCCATTTTCCGTATTTTATTTCTTTAAGTGCAGATACATCTTCACAACAATCTGCTCCTCTTGGATATCTTATTGCAACAGGCCCATTTTGATTTAAAGCCCATTTTAACATTATAGATAATTCTTCTAAATGCTTAGGTGCTAAAACTACCATGTTAGGTACTGCACATAAATAAGATAAATCAAATACTCCTTGATGTGTTTCTCCATCATCTCCTACAATTCCAGCTCTATCTATAGCAAAAACTACAGGCAAGTTTTGAATACAAACATCATGTATAATTTGATCAAAAGCTCTTTGTAAAAAGGTTGAATAAACTGCAAAAACTGGTTTTAAACCAGCACTTGCCATCCCTGCTGCAAGAGTGGTAGCGTGCTCTTCTGCTATTCCAACATCAAAAAATCTATTACTATATTTTTGAGCGAACTCCTTTAAGCCTGTACCATCTGGCATGGCTGCAGTAATTGCAACTATGTTACTATTTTTTTCAGCTAGTTCTAACATAGTATCTCCAAATACTTTAGAATAAGTTTTTTGCGCAGGTATATAACTTTCACCACTTTCCAAATCAAATGGTGAAACTCCATGAAATTTATTTGGATTTTTTTCTGCAAATTCATACCCTTTTCCTTTATGGGTTACTGTATGAATTATTACAGGTCCATTAATTTCTTGAGCTTTACTAAACACTTCATTCATTAGCTCAATATCATGACCATCAATAGGCCCAATATATTTAATACCCATATTTTCAAATAGCATAGATGGTACTAATAAATGTTTTAGACTATCTTTTACTCTATGTAAACATTGAACTACTGTTTTACCAGCATTACTATTACTTAAAGTAGAATTTATATCTTCCTTTAATTTATTATAACTATGATCTAATCTTAATTTATTTAAATGATTTGATAATCCACCTACATTTTTTGAAATTGACATCTGATTATCATTTAAAATTATAATCATATTAGTTTTGTTAAATCCAACATCATTTAGTGCTTCTAATGCCATTCCTCCAGTTAATGCTCCATCTCCTATTACTGCAATAACATTATAATCTTCTTGTTTAATATCTCTGGCTCTAGCTATACCTAAAGCTGCTGATATTGATGTACTACTATGACCTACACCAAAAGCATCATATTTACTTTCACTTATTTTAGGAAATCCACATAAACCATTATATTTTCTCAATGTATCAAACTTATCCTTACGTCCAGTTAATATTTTATGAACATAAGTTTGATGTCCAACATCCCATACTATTTTATCTTTTTCAAAGTTAAATGTTTTATATAAACTAAGTGTTAGCTCAACTACACCTAAATTTGAGGATAAATGACCTCCAGTTTTTGATACTTGTTCTATTAAAAATTCTCTTATTTCATCACTAAGCTTATAAAGTTCCTTATTAGTCAAAGTTTTCACATCTCGTGGATAGTTTATATCCTCTAATAATTTTGACATATTTATCATTCCTTCGTTTAGTTTTCTCTGTCTAAAAGTTCCTTAGTTAAAACCTTTAAATCCTTAGTATCTACAGATAAACTATCTAATATCTCAATGCTATCTTTTGTTAGCCTTTCACATTCTTTTATGCAATATTCTAAACCATGCATTGTAATAAAGTTAGTTTTATTGCTTTCTTCATCACTTAACACATTTTTTCCTAATTTCTCTGTACTACCTATAACGTCTAAAATATCATCTTTTATTTGAAAAGCTAACCCTAAATTTTCACCAAACTTTTCTAGCTTTTTAATATCATCTTCTGGTGCTTCCCCAAGTATAGCGCCTGACACTATTGAAACTTTAATAAGTGCTCCCGTCTTTTTCATGTGCATATATTTAAGTTCATCTTCACTTATTTTTTTACCTTCATTTATGATATCTACTACTTGACCACCTATCATACCATCAGGTCCTGCTGCTGATGCAATCTTTTCAGCTGCTACTAATGATTTTTCCCCATTTTTCAATGAAAATTTCATCATTAAATTCATAGCTTCATTTAAAAGTGTATCTCCTGCAAGTACTGCTATATTTTCACCATACACCTTATGATTAGTAGGTTTACCTCTTCTTAAATCGTCATTATCCATACAAGGTAAATCATCATGTATTAAAGAATAAGTATGAATCATTTCAATGGCTGAAGAAAATTCCAATATATCTCTCCAATTTTCCTTATACATACTATATGTTAAAAGCATTAATATAGGTCTTATTCTCTTTCCTCCTATATTAAGACTATAACTTGCTGAATCATAAATAACTTTATTATAAGTTCCTTTATCACTAAAGTAATTTAGCAAAAATTCATTTATTTCTTTCTTCATTTCATTAAACTTCATTTTCTTTCACCACTTCAGCCTTATCTTTAATTGTTAAGAACTTTCCCTCTAAGGTATCTAATGTCTTATATAACTTATTAACGATTTTACTTCCCTTTTCATATTCTTTCATAGCATCTTCCAAACTTAACTCATCGTTTTCCAATGTAGATAAAATAACTTCTAAATTATTTAACATATCATTATAGCTTTCCTTCTTTGCCATGATAAAATCCCCCTTTTTCCATGGGAGTAAAACTTCCTTTTACATACCCATCTTCCATAGAAATTTTTATTTCAGTAGTTTCTTCAAAAAACTCTTTGCTTTTAACTACTTTACCAGTTTCATCTTCTATTATAGCATAACCTTTTGCTAAAATATTCAAAGGATTATGTGCATTTAATATATTATTTAATGAAAATATTTTTTCTTTATTACTCTTTATTTTAAATTCTATTATCTTTTCTATTTTTTCCTTTAGATTATCAATTTCTAAATATGCATTTGCAATTCTATTACTTGGTGAGTTTAGACTTAATATTTTTTCTAAATTTTTAACTTTTTGCTTTTCTTCTCTAAGTCTATCACTTATTATAAAGTCTAGTCTTCCTTCATAATCGCTAATTTGCTTATATTGATCCTCTTCTAAAGGAACAACCACTTCAGCTGCTTGCGAAGGTGTTGCTGCTCTAAAATCTGATACAAAATCAGATATAGTAAAGTCTACTTCATGACCTACGGCTGATACAATAGGTATTACTGATTTAAAAATTGCATATGCTAGTGGTTCTTCGTTGAAATTCCATAGTTCTTCCATGGAACCTCCACCTCTACCTATTATAATAACATCTACACTTTTATTTTTATTAAAATACTCTATACCTTCAACTACTGTCTTATATGCTCCTTCACCCTGTACTAAAGCTGGATAAAGAATAATATCAACTTTAGTATTTCTTCTTCTCACAACATTAATTATATCCTGTATTGCTGCTCCTGTCTCTGAAGTTACTACTCCTACTCTGTAAGGATTTTTAGGAAGGGGTTTTTTTAATTCTTCTTCAAAATACCCCTCCCTACTTAACTTTTCCTTTAATTTTTCAAATCTTATGTGAAGTTCTCCTAAACCTTCTTGTTCTATCCTATCACAATATATCTGAAATGTTCCATTTGCTGAATATACAGATGCTCTTCCCGATACTATTACAGACATTCCTTCTTGTAATACAATGTCTAAATCAAAGCTTTTACTTTTAAACATAATACAATTAATCTTACTATTTTCATCTTTTAATGAAAAATAGATATGACCACTGGAATGATATTTTAAATTTGAAATTTCTCCTCTTACAGAAAGGTTATTTAATATAAAATCATTATCTAATATTTTTTTTATATAATTATTAACTTCCGATACTGTTAAAGTTTTAATTTTCATATTTTTCTAAAGCCTCACATACATTCTTCATTAAAAGAGTTGTTGTAAGAGCTCCAACACCACCTGGCACAGGAGTAACAAAAGATGCTTTGTTTATAATTTTTTCAAAGTCAACATCTCCTGTAATTTTTCCTTCTACAGAATTAGTTCCTACATCAATAACTATTGCATCTTCTTTTACATAGCTATCATCTATAAACTTAGCTTTTCCTATAGCAACAATTAAAATATCTGCTCTCCTACATACTTCTTTTAAGTTTTTAGTTCTTGAATGACAAATTGTAACTGTACAATTTTCTTTAAGCATTAATGCTGCCGCTGGTTTACCTACTATATTACTTCTTCCAACTACAACTACTTCCATTCCTTCTAAATTTATATTTAAGCTTTTTAATATTGTTAATACAGATTTAGGTGTACATGGCATGAAAGCTTCTTCTCCCATATATAGCTTTCCTTGATTAACAAATGTTAAACAATCTACGTCTTTTTCTGGAGATATTGATGATATTATTTTCTTTTCATCCATATTTTTAGGTAATGGTAATTGAAGTATTATACCATTTACACTATTATCATTATTTAGTTCTTCTATTTTTTTAATTAATTCATCTTCTGTTACATCATCACTTAAATGAATTTTTTCAAATTCTAATCCTAGTGAAATGGCTACTTTTTCTTGATTATTTAAATAAAATAATGATCCACCATCATTACCAACTAATATAGATGCAACTTTAGGTATATTCATTCCTTTTAACTTTCTAGTTTCTATAAAGTTTTTTATATTATCTTTAACTCCTAAAGCTATAGCTTTACCATCTATTCTATCACCCATTTTTTTGCCCCCTCTAACTCTATCCAAAATACTCTTTATTTATATTATAAACTTTTTAAAACCTTATCTAATACTCCGTTAACAAATGAACAGCTCTTTTCATCTGAATATTTTTTAGTTAATTCAACTGCTTCATTTATTGCTACACTTCCTGGAACATCCTCAACAAATATCATTTCTCCTACTGCTAATCTTAATATTGTAAGATTTACTTTAGAGATTCTATCTAACTTCCAGTTAACTAAAGATTCTACAATCTTTTTATCAATAACTTCTACATTATCAGTAACTGTTTTTACAACATTTTTTATATATTCTACGTCTATAGTATTTAAATCCATCTCATAATCTTCTATGAAGTTTTCTATTGTTTCCTCATAACTATTTTTGCTAAGTTCCATGCTAAAAAGCAACTCCATGGCTTTTTCTCTTGATTTCTGTCTTTTCATAACTTCCTCCTAAGTATATATAATATACATTAATCTCTTTATTTGTATTATAAACTTATATTACATTAATTAAACATATGTATATTACAATATTATCTTATTTCTGTCCATAAAAATAATCTTTTACGAATCAACTTCTACTATTATAAATAATTTTTTTTAAATTTACTATCTAAATTTTTATGTAAACCTTATATTTTTTTTTATTACAATGAGAAACCCTCTGTTTGACAGAGGGTTTTTTACTATACTTCTAGCGCTTCCTGTTGTTCTTGTTTTGGAACATATATGTTTTGAACATTGACATTAACTTTGTCAACCTTTAAGCCAGTCATAGCCTCAACAGTCTTTTTAACATTTTCTTGAACTGCACTTACTACATCCGGAATCTTCATACCATACTCTACAGCTACATTTAATTCAATTATAGCTTTATCCTCTTCTAATGTAACCTTTACGCTCTTCCCACTAGAAGCCTTTTTACCTTTTAATATTTGTGATATGTTACTTGAAACTCCATGTGGAACTTCAACTATTCCTTGAATTTCATCTGCTGCTATTTCTGCTATAACACTTACTACTTCATCAGAAATTTTAACAATTCCTATAGTAGATTCATTGTTTACATTTTCCATGCCTTAACCTCCTTAAGGTTTATTATATAAACCTACTTTTCCTTATGTTCATTATAGCAAAAGAGCCTTTATATTACAATGAATTATTTCATTGATGTTATATCTACATCAGTTAAAGTAGTAATATCTTCAACAACCTTCTTTATTACAGCTGCATTTTCCTCTGATAAAACATCATCTACTTTTACATAAACTTTTACAGTTTTGTTATCACTGATCATGCAAAGAGCATCTTCATAGCCTTTATTTCTAATTTCTGATTCTACTCTACTTTCTTGGTCTTTCATTTTAGCTTTTTCAACTAATGCATTATTTGCTATATCCTTTGATTCTTGTGATGCATTTGCATCTTCTGTAATAGCTTTCATATCATCTACATACTTTTCATCTTGCTGCTCTTTAGTTAACCTCATACTATAGAAATACTCTGTTGTACTTAAAGTTTCTTCTGTCGCTGCATCAGTTTTAGTATTATCAGTATTTTGCTTTAATACTGCTTCTAAGCTTGTTGGATCGTTATATCCATTTTCATTTAGCTTCATAGATAACACTCCAACACATACTATTAAAGCCATTAGTGTAAAAATAATCCCAAATTGTTTTTTTGTCATTTTTAATTCCTCCCATTCTTTTTATATAACATATATATGCTAGCTTCCCATCGGATATACATTAACCTTATCCAAACTTAAATTATATAAACTTGAAACAGCCTTTTGTATATCATATGTTATCTTACTGCTCTTAGCACCCTCTGCAACAATTAACACTCCTGTAATTTGTGGTTTATATGTCTTAGTTATAAAAGGCTCACTTGTACTTGAATCACTTTGCATTACTACTGTTGTTCCCTCTGTTTCTTGCTTTGTTACTCTTGTTCCTCCGTTAGTGTCTTCCTCTTGTGTCTCTGATGTTTGAGTACTTGAATTTGTTGCTGGTACTTTTACTTCGCTACTATCAAAATAAATATTAACAACAACTTCTCCTACTCCATCAATTTTAGAAAGTATCTCCTCTAACTTTTCTTTTTGTTCCTCTTCGTAATCTAATAGTTCCTTAGATGTTGTAACACCTTCCTCACCCGAAACTTCTTGAGCTCCACTAGGTGTATTATTGCTATTTCCTTTAGTTAGATCAGCATCATCTCCCATAAAATTACTAACTGCAAGCCATAAAAATATAATTACAAGTAATACTATTAAGCAATTAACAAATTTTTTATTTTGCATAAGTTTATTCATCTCTTCATTTAATTTATCTTTATCCATACCTCTCTTCCCCTCCTATTCTTCATTATTTTCCCATACTATATAACTTTATTTTTTCTGTTGGTATTTTAAAAACTTCTGATAAGTAATTCTTAATTTCTTCTTCATCTTCCACTGTTTCTTCATTTGATACTGCTTCTTCACTTTCTTCATCTATATTAATTTTAATACTATCAACTAATTTTATTCCTCCCTCTTTTACTCCTACCTCTAAACTCTCTATACTATAAGTCATATTTTCTAAATCTATTTCACATTTAACATTTGATTTAAAATCTTTATCTGAAAATTCTTCTTTAAGTAAACTATCACAATTACTGTTTAAGTTATTTTTAAATGATTCTATTTGACTTTCACTTATACTCTCTTTATTATCGCTAGTTGTACCTTCGTAAAACATACTCTCATAACTTTTTATAGTATTTACCAACTCTTGCTCTCCACTAGTAAAGAACTTTACTATTGGATTTATCATTACTGAAATAAGTATTAATCCTAAGACAAATTTTATATATTTCTTCATAGAGTTATCTGGAGAAATTATCTCTACTGCAGTCATAAATATCATTGTAGCCACTAAGGTTATAACAAAATTACTTATATACTCCATATTTCTTAACCTCCTATAACAAATTTTCCTGCTGATATCATAATTGCTATAAGAATAAAGAACATTATACTTACACTTAAAACGCATGACATTATTAATACTAAAGATTCACCTGCAGCAGATATAGAACTTGTTATTCTCTTATCAGTTACTGGTTCTAGCAATGCTGCTGAAAGCTTAAAAATAAGTGATGATAATACTATCTTAATGATAGGATATAAAATTATTAAAATTATAACTATTAACCCAATTGATCCAATTGCATTTTTTATAATTAACGAATATCCTGCTACAGATGATATAGCATCTGAAAAAGACTTTCCTACTATTGGTATAAAATTATCAACAGCGAATTTAGTAGTTTTCAATGTAACAGCATCTATGGTAGAAGAGGTTATACCTCTAATAGTTAAAATACCTATGAAGATAGTTAGAATAATTCCTTGTAACCACACAGTAGATTTTTTTACCATACTACATAAATTAGATAACTTTGATTCTGTTGAGATATTATTTGTAAACTGTAATACAAAAGTTATTAAAATTAATGGTATTATTACATTCATATATATTTTAGGAATTAATATTGTAGCTCCAAGAATTATTGGATCCATAGTAGCTGCCTGAGTCAACCCTCCCGCTGCAGCCAACATAAGTACTAAAACTGGTAGAACTTTATCCATAAAATCTGTAATTTGAACAATTACATCCTTTGCTAATGATATGGATATAATGAATGTTTTTGATAATAATATTATTAAAATAGCATAACAAGCATAAAAAGCTACCTGGGATACTCCTTCGCTTGAAAAAGATGATTGTATATTCTTAAATAATGAACATATTATCCCTATTGCAACAATTGAAAATGCCAAGGATAATATAGTTTTTACTTCTCTAAAAAACAGACTTATAATAGCATTTAAAATTGTTGAAAAAGATAGATTGCCTTCACCAGTTTCTATATAATTTTGTACGTAGCTTATTGGATCTAACTCATTAATAAGCTCTACATCGCTTTTCATTGTATTTATATAATCATATAGACTATTAAGCTTTGATTCTACTTCTTCATCATTAGTTATATTAGTAAGTTCCTCAGCATAAACAATTTTATTAGGGAATATTGAAATCCCCCTAAATCCTAGAACACTTATAATTGTCAAAGACCAAATTATCTTTAAAATATAGTTTCTCATTTTCTCACCTACAATATCTGAAGAATTGAATTCAATACAGCCATTAAAATTGGAACTGCTAATCCTAGTATCATAATTTTTCCAGCAAATTCAACCTTGCTTCCTATACTCCCTGCTCCTGAATCTTTGCATATTTCACTGCAAAAAGATGTTATATAGGCAATTGCAAGAATTTTTAATACAATTCCAATATAAACTGTATCTATATTAGCTTTATTAGCAATATCTTTAATAAACTCTATTACCTCAGCTAATTGACCTATCATATAAAGGAATATTCCTATTCCAGCAGCAAGTATTACAAGAAACCCCATTTCAGATTTATTATCTTTTAATAAAAGGAATACGAATAAAGCAGTGAATGCAAAAAATGCAACTTGAATTATCTCCATAAAACTCACCTAAAAAGTAAACATAGTTTTTACAGTATCAAAAAGATTTGATATCATTCCAATAATAGTAACTAAAATAATAACCATTCCTGCTAAATTGGCTAATACTGCAAATTCCTTTTTTCCATTTCCCTCTAATACTTTTTCAATAACCATAAGTAAAACTCCCATTGCTCCAATCTTAAACAGTAAACTTACATCAAACATAATAAATTATACTCCCCCTTAGATAAAAAATATTGCTAGCATCGCACCAATAGACAATCCCAACGTTCTATATAATTTAATATTTTCTTTTTCAAATTTTTTTGCCTCTTTATAATTTATATCTATATTATCTAACGCAACCTTAAAAATCTTATCTTGCCCTGTTACTCCTGATGAACCTAGTGTTTTAAAAAAATCGCTTATAATCTTATAATCATCATCCCATAAATTCATCTTTTCTTTTAATTTTGCATAAGCATTTTCAAAACTTTCATATATAGTACCTGCATAACCATTCTCTAGTGCAAATGACATATCACTAAATATTTCTGAAACAGGATCAGAAACTTTTTTACTAATTTCCAATAACCCATCAGGCAATGGAGTATTAGCATATATAATCTCATTACTCAATAATAAAAGCCCTTTTTGAAATTCTTTTAATTGAATACTTCTTCTTTTATAATTTTCTCCTAAAAAGAAACCTATAAATGTACAAATTATAAACATGGAAAAAATCATTAAACTTCTAAACATTGCAATCCCTTCTCTCTACTTACCTTATAAACCTTTTCTATAGTTCCAGCCCCCCTTCGATTGCTTAATAATATAATTCTTTCTAGCACGCAATTATCTATTAATTCTTTAAAAACCTTTCTATTATAAACATCATTTATATCATAACCATGCACAGTAACTATAACGTTGACACCAGAATTAAAAGCCATATTTAACGCTTCTAAATCACCTTCTGTTCCTATCTCATCACATATTAATACTTCTGGTGAAAGACTTCTTATTGCCATAATCATACCTGATTTTTTTAAACAATTATCTAAAATATCAGTTCTGATTCCTACATTCATTTGTGGTATGCCATTATAACAAGCTGCAATTTCACTCCTTTCATCTACTATTGTTACTTTTTTTCCTTTTAGATTTATCTGATACATTCCATTAGATAAATTTTTAGCTATATCTCTTAATATAGTAGTTTTACCACACTTAGGAGGAGATACTATTAATGTATTATATACTCTATTGTTTTCTGTAATTAACCTCATAACTTTATTAGATGACCCTATAATCTCTTTACATATCCTTATATTCAATGATGAAATATTCTTTATTGTTCTAACCTCACCCTTTGATATTACGCACTCTCCAGCAAGTCCAACTCTATGCCCGCCCTTTAATGTAATATATCCTTGCTTAATTTCCTCTTCAAAGGCATATAGTGAATAATTAGAAATTTTAGCTATCATATACCTTAAGTCTTCTTTTGTAGGAATATAATCTAGGACTTTTTCTTCAAAGGATAGATTCAGTATTATAGGTTTTCCTATTTTAATCCTTATTTCTTGTATTCCATCACTCAGTAAAAATTCTTTAATACTATTCCCTATACTTTCTGGAAGTATTTTATAAACTTCATCATATTTCATACCATCACTTCCTTAATTACCTTTCTCTTTAATTTTTATTTCACATAATAACGAATTATTCATACTATAAAAAAAATATGTAAAATATTTCTTTAAAAATATATGTAAAATAAATATCTATAATAATATATTTATTTGATTATATATAAATTCCATAAATTTAATCAAAAAAATAGGCTATTGCAAATTAATTGCAATAGCCTATTTTTTAAAATCAAGTAAATCTTAATAAATATATACTATGTATTACTCTCTAGCTATTCCACCACAAAACGGACAAGGAATAGCATTATTATTATTTAATGCTTGTTGTTCTACAAATAAAGGTTTACTACACTTTTCACAATTGATTTCAACATATTCATCTTCTAATCCGTTTAAATCATCAAATGTTACTTCTTCAAATAGTTCATCTTGTATATCTGTTAAATCATTATCTATATACTCTATATTTTCTTCTAAATATTCTTGTCTTGAATTTAAATCCTCAACCTTTGAAGATAAGTCTAGTAATATATCACTTAAAGAATTAAATATATCTGCATATTTTTCATCTTTTATATCATTTATCTTATTTTTCACTTGATCTATTTTAGTATATACATCTCTCATACTTTCACTTCCTTTGAAGAAATTATTATATATATGATTATACCCTTATTTTCTAATCTTTAAAAGAAAAACTAAGAACACATTTATATAAGCTGGAATAACTAAATCAAAGATTTAGATTCAATATCTGAAACACCTACTCACATCCATTCGTAGGTATAAGCTCGAATAACTAAATCAAAGATTTAGATTCTCGCTTAAAAAAAACAAATGCTAAGTTAAAAACCTAGCATTTACTTTAAGATTAAACTCTTTCCATGTATTCCCCAGTTCTAGTGTCAACTCTTATAGTATCACCTTCGTTAACAAACATAGGTACGTTAACAACTGCTCCTGTTTCTAATGTAGCTGGTTTCATAGCGTTTGTAGCTGTGTTACCTTTTACTCCTGGGTCAGCTTGAGTTATTAATAATTCAACGAAGTTTGGTGCTTCAACTGAGAATGCATCACCTTTGTAGAATTTAATTACTGCAAACATATTTTCTTTGATGAACTTTATAGCATCTTCAACTTTTTCATAGTTTAGTGGAATTTGCTCATAAGTTTCTTGATCCATGAAGTAGTATAATTCTCCATCAGAATATAAATATTGCATTTCTTTTCTTTCAATTACTGCTTCTTGTAATTTAGTAGTTGGGTTGAAAGTTGTATCTGTAACCCCACCTGAAATAACGTTTCTAAGTTTAGTTCTAACGAAAGCAGCTCCTTTACCAGGCTTAACGTGTAAGAAGTCTATTACTGTATACACTTGTCCGTCATACTCAAAAGTTGTACCTTTTCTTAAATCACCTGCTGATATCATAAAAAAATTCCCTCCAAATCACTTGAATTCATAGTTATTATGACCTTTATTTTTAACAAATAATCATAATACGCTTTGTCGTTTAATGACATAACAAAAACATTCTATCAAAATTACTAAAGAAATGCAATTATTTCGTTAAGAACATCAAAAATTTTAATAAAATTACCTATATAACTCCAATATTACAGTTAAAATATTATCTTTTCCACTAATATCATAATTATATATTTCAAATTTTTCCAATTTATTGATTGTTTCTTTTATTTTTTTGTTATTGCCATTTATCATTATTTTAACATACCACTTTTCTCCTAAATCTTCAACTTCTAATATTTCAATATTTTTATCTATATTTATTTCATTATTTATTTCATTAAATGTTAATTTTGCTGGCATAGTATAATTTACTTCTTTAACAACTTCAGTACTATTTTCTATTTTAAAATAATAAAGCATAATTATAACTTGAATAAGAGTTATAATTATTAATATAGGTTGTTTATAGTAACTGAAATTTACTTTACCACTACTCATACACTACCTTCACTACCTTTTTATCATCATAATTAGTAACCTTTTTCACTTGAATACCTAAATCTTCTAGTTTTTTAATATCTTCATTTTTTTCATATGTTATTTCAGCAACATCATTTATAATCTTAAACTCAATACTATCTCCATCATATAAATTTATCCACTTAAATATTTCTTCTTTTTCAATATACATCTGCTTTGGCTCAGGAATATATTCATCATCATCTGTTCCTTTGGATATACTCTCTATATTGAACACTAATAATATTATATTTAATAATAATAATATTTTATATCCTCTTCTATTTTCTTCACTTTCTTTAAGTTGCTTTTTTTCAACAAACTCTTTAGGAATAAAATTTTTATACTTTAAATATTTTTTCATTTATTATTTCTCCTATTTCAAGGTATATAGTATGTAATTTATATTTTATTTTCTCTGGAATTATATTTTCATCATCTTTGCTTATTATCACAACCGATCCCTCTTCTAAATCATTTAATTCATTGCTTAAAATGAAATCATTCCTATTTTTAATAAAACTTTTTATAATAAAATTTTCTTTTACATATATTGAATATATAAATTCTCTTAGCTCCATAATTATAATGTAATCTCTTAATTTTTTTATTTTACTTTCTACTATAGTCTTTATATAGAATTGAATTGGTCTTATCCTAACACTCTTGGCTTCACTGATTATATTTTTAATCTTTCTTCCATTTCCCATTGAGTATAAATATAATTTTTTGCTTTTTTTATCATGTTCATAATGAATTAGAATATCATTTTCATCACCGTATTCTTCTCTTACTATTTTCCCAATGATGGCCTCCTTAGCCTTTTTTATATTTTCAAACTCCTTAATTAATATGTTTTCTTCAAATATAAACAAATCAATTTCCTTTTTAACAATACTTTTTATTGCAATTTCATCATATAGTTTATTTTTAAATATAAAGTCATCTTTAGTAGAAACTATAATATCTTTCATATAATTTCTCCTTCTTATACCATATAAAATATCTTATATAACTTAGGTCTAAAAATAATTTCTACTTCTTCTTTGTCATTATCAACAAACACTACATCAACCTCTCTTATACTTTCCGTTTTACCTGACAATACTTCCTTCAAATACAATTTACTTTCATATATAATAAATTTTAAATTTTCATTCTCACTAAAAATATGTTCATAATTGATATTTAAATCATCTTTATATGAACTAATAAAAGCAAATACTTCTTCATCATTTTTAATTAAATCTTCTACTTCCTTTAATAAATCATACTCTGAATCATTCAAATAAAAAATATCTTCTTTTATTTCATAAAGCTCATATTTGCTTGAATTAGCTATTATAGTCTTAGTATTGTAAACTATTAATACAATTAAAATATTTAATAATATCAATACTTCTAACATTACTACCCCTTGTTTTTTCTTCATATACACCTTCCTCGTACTTTAGATTCCTTATTTTCTATATAATAATAAACTAAATTTTTCTTTCTCTTAACTTGGAAACTATTAACCTTATCTAATAATGTATTATCTCCAACTGATACGTTATCTCCTTTATAATTTAAAGTCCTAACCTTTAAATTTTTATCTCTTAAATAAATTATTTTAACTGTTACTTCTTCATTTATATCCTTGAAAGTAACAACTATATTATCTGATTTAATATCACTAGTTAATTTATCTGTAAATACTTTATTTTCCTCTATAGAAATAATTCCGTTGCTATTGCATAGAGTATCCATATACAATAATGCATTATCAAATTTATCATTACTGTAGCATCTGTCAATATTAATAAAATAATCTCCTATAGTTTCATAAGAAAGTGTTATTGTTACCCCACCAAGTAAAAGTATTATGGCTAAAACTATAATTACCTCTATTAATGTATATCCTTCTTTACGCTTACTCATAATAATCCATCCACCTATATTTAAAAAAACTTCTCTCTAAACTTTCATCCTTAGAAATTAAGTTAAGTTCTATTTCAACTTTTATTTTATTTTCATCTTCTGTAGGTATTGCTTTAATTATTATGTCATGTCCTTTGGGCATTTTCCCTAAATCTAAATCTGATAAATCAACTAAAAACTCATCATAAATCTCTAATTCTAGGTTATCTGTATTAGTTAAACATAATATTTCTTCTAATGTAGTGTTATATTTTATTTCTTGCATTATACAGTAGATTATTCTATTTGATTCTTCTATTTCTTCACGCCTAAATGAACTTTTTATATTTTCACCTATCAATAATGCAACTACTAAAAACATTAATAGAATAATACTAACCCCAACTATAGTCTCTATAAAAATGCTTCCCTTCTTCTTCACTTTTATATTTTATTCTCCTTCATAAATATTAACTGTACCTATTCCAGTAGCAATAGTTACTCTATATACTTTTCCCTCTTTATCTATTACTCTTATAGTATCTGACTTTTGTATATTCCCTATTTTGCTTATCTCAAAACTATTATTGCTCGTAAATTTAAATCCCTCTTCTAGCAATATAGTTTTTATTATTTTTCTTTTTCCCGATGTATCTTTAAATGTTATCTTTCCTTCATTACTATTAACTTCAATTAATCCATAACTATCATAATGTCTACAATAATATTTACTATAACTAATTAAGTTACTTATTTCATTTATAATACTTTTTCCCTTAACTCTTCTTATTGCTTCTCTATAAGATTTTGATATATTCAATGTTGGTAACATTAATATGGTAATTATCGCTAAAACTAGCACAAGTTCTATCAATGTATATCCTCTTTTCACCTTTAACACCTCATATTAATACCATATCTAGAAGAGGCATTATAAATTTAATAATAAAAGTTACGATTATCACTCCTATAAACAATATTAAAAAAGGTTGTATCATCTGAGTTAATTTATTTATTTTGGTAGTTAAATTTTTAAAAACCTCTTCTTCTAATAACTGAAATCTCTTATCTAATGAACCACTTTCTTCTCCAAGTTTTATATGTGCCAATGTATACTTAGAAAACATTTCTGTTTCGCTCATTGCCTGAGATAGCATTCTTCCCGCTGTAATATCTTTATTTATCTTTTTAATACTCCTATTTATATTTTTGCCAAGTTCACTTTCACAACAATATTGTAAGCCTATAGCAATATTAATTCCGCTATTAATGACTACAGACATTAAAACTATAGCTATATATTCATTAATTAGATTATATATTGGTATTTTTTCAATTAATCTATCTAAATACTGCTTTAAAAAGTTTTTAATAATAAAATAAGGAAGTATTACAAATATAATAGTCAATTGTATAATTACCATTATTGGATTATTAAAAAGTCTTTCTTTAAATGTTATTATATTGGAATATGCTAGGGGTATATCTTTTCCCATAGATGAATATATGTTACTCATATTTGGGATAAAGAAAAATACAACAAAAACTCCCAAAAGAGCCAATGCACCTAATAAAATCATAGGATATGTTAATGCACCTATAATAGATTTTTTAACATAATATAATTTACTATAAAATGTTTCTAATCCCCTTAATACATAAACTATTTTTCCTGTCTTCTCCCCTATATCAACCATAGAATTAAAAAAACTTGGAATGAGTGTACCACCCCTTTTGAATCCCTCACTTAAACTACCACCTTCTTTAATAACCTCTTCCATTTCCTTTAACATCATTTTATATTCTTTCTTTAAAGGTAATTCATCAATTAAATTTAATATATTTAATAAAGAAATTCCCTCATCATATAATTTCCCTATATTACCTGCAATAATAGCTAATTCTCTATAACTAGCCTTCTTCTTCATAGCTATCATTAATTCCCTCCATTTCTATAAAATTTTCGTAATCTTCTATGGCTATATCCCCATTTTTTAATAGTTCATTTAAATTTTCTATCATTTCAATATTTGATAATATATCTGTATCGTTATAAATATTTTTAATATGATTTTTCATTTTCTTATCAATTACATGTATGGCTGCTACTAATGCTCTTCCAGAATATCCTGTGTAATTACATTCCATACATCCACATCTTTTAAAAATATCTCGCTTTTCCTTATCTATAATTTTTTCTCCTATTTTACTTTTACATTTATTACACAGCAATCTAATAAGCCTCTGAGATATTATCCCAACAAGGGAGTCTCTTATTAAATATTTTTCTACACCCATATCTTCTAGCCTAAAATATACTTCCCTTGGGTCACGAGTGTGGATAGTAGAGTAAACCTTATGTCCTGTCAAAGCGGCTCTTACTGCCATTTCTGCCGTTTCTTCATCTCTAATTTCTCCTAGCATAACTATATCAGGATCTTGCCTTAGTAAGCTTCTAAGTCCTTCTGCAAAACCAATATTAAGTGTCTTATTTAAGTTCATTTGATTTATTCCTGGGATCACTGCTTCAATTGGATCCTCCAAACTTGATATATTAACTTCATCTTTATTTAGTTCTTGTAACATACAATAAAGAGTTGTAGACTTACCTGAACCTGTTGGTCCATTTACGATTGTTAATCCAGTATTAACTTTCATAATATATTTTAATTTCTTTTTCTGGTTATCAGTTAAATTTAGCTTATCTATAGAATAGTTAAATACATTTCCATATAGAATTCTTATAACAGCCTTTTCTCCATGTACAATTGGTATTATAGATACTCTCAAATCATAATCTTTTTCACCATACCTAAATGTTATTTTTCCATCCTGTGGTTTTCTTTTTTCCGTTATATCTAAATTTGAACTTATTTTCATTTTCGATAAAATAGATATATACTCTTTATTCTCAAATATAAACATACTTCTTAATAACCCATCAATTCTAAATCTAACTAATATAGAGTCTTTATATGGTTCAAAATGTATATCAGAGGCTTTTAAATTTATAGCTTCTTTAAATACTTCATAATCAGCATCTTTTCTATTTCCTAGATATACAATTTTAAGTAAGTATTCAAGTTCCTCTTCACTTACCGTTACTACTTCAGCTTTTTTTCTAAATATAAACTCAAATTCATCTACTATAGTTTTCTTATGACTACTTGCATAAATATGAATTTCTTTCTTATTTTCTTTAAATGGAAATGCCATTATCTTTTTTGCTTTTTGTTCATTTATTTTTCTTACTACTGAAATATCTATACTTTTGATTAATTCACTTTTTACCATTTCTAAATCACCCTTAATAAAACTCTCCATTTCCATTTCTTTTATACCATTTTCTTTCAAATTATTATTTTTTGTAATTTTTAACAATTTTAAATTTATCTATAAAAAAAAGAACTTAGAATTTCTTCTAAGTTCTTTTTAATTAATATTTATAAAATTACAGTTTGTTATATCATCACTAACTAAAACTACGGTTCCATCAGAATATTTATACACATGCTCTGATTGTCCATTTGAATTACTTCCTACAAATAATATTTCACCAGCTTCATTAACTGATAACCCCTTTTCTGCATAAAGCACATTTGGAAAATCAAATAATAATCTTCTTACTACGCCATTATCTAGTTCATAAATAGAATAGCTATTATTTTTTACTCGTCCTAATAAGTATAGCTTATTATTAACAGACTGTATATCATTAATATCTATTACTTCTCTTGAAATTTCAGTTACATCTCCATTTACATTAATAACATTTAAAACTGTATCTTCTTCATAATGCTCCTCGACTAAAGCTAACCCATTATCTATATGTTTTAAAAACTTTACATATCCATTAGTTATTTTATAAAGATTCTCTTCTTTCTTAGTTTTTACATCATAAGTAAAAATACCAGTAATTTTCTCTTCAGTATCAACTCCATAATAAGCTAGTTTAGTATCTGTTATCCAATCAATAAACTGACCTGAAATTACAGCCTTATTTTCTAAAAGTATTTCTTTTTCACTTTTTAAATCCATAACTGCCGGCTCTAAATATTCATCATTTATAAAATAAAATACATAATTTCCTTCTGGGGAAATTTTTAAATTTGCTATTTTATTATGATCTATTTTTATATCATTAGAATTGTAATTTACATAAAAACTATTATCTTTATAAAATGTATATGTATTAGATTCCTCATTAAAGTTAGTTATTACCCTATCTTTTGTATCTATTTCTTCATATGTATTTTCTGAATTTAAATTAAAAGTTTCATAACTGGTGCTTTCATCTACAAAAGCACCTTTATTTAAGTTTATTTTACTTACTTCTTCTATGCTTTCATTATTACAACCTAGAAAAAATACAGTAGTAATCATAAGCTGAATTATAATCATTAATCTTTTAAATTTTCTTTTTGCCATTTACTTTTTTCCTCTTTATTAATACGCTTTACCACTACAAATAAACTCTGCATCTCCAATCATATAAATAGAAGTTCCCTCTAACTCTATTCTTAATTGCCCTCCTGGAACTCTAACATTGACTTTATCTTTAGTTAAATTTAATTTATTGCATATTACAACAGATGCTGAACACCCTGTTCCACATGAATAAGTTGCGCCTGCACCTCTTTCCCATGTCTTAACTAAAATATTCTCATCATCAATTACTTTAACAAAATTAACATTTGTACCTTCTTCAAAAAGCTCATATTTTTCTATATATTTACCTTCTGTAACATCATAATTTTCATCATCTACAAAAATAACTGTATGGGGAACACCTACTAATATAGATGAAGCTCTATAATTTTTGCCATTAACAACTATATCTTCATCTATTAATTTATCTTTATTCTTTAATGGTATCAATGAACCATCAAAAGATATCTCTCCCATATATACTTTTACTGTCTCAACTTTTCTATCACTATTTATCTTTAGCTCTAACTCTTTTACTCCATCTCCAGTTTCAACAGTAATTATTTCTTTATTTATAATATTATTTTCAAAAACATATTTTCCAAAACATCTAATGGCATTTCCACACATATTTGCAGCTGAACCATCACTATTTACTATTACCATTCTCACATCTGCTATATCTGATTTTCTAACTAAAACTATTCCATCAGCTCCAATACCAAATCTTCTATGACAAAGCTTTTTAGCTAAACTACTTTCTTGTCCAATATATTTATTATCTAAATCTAATAAAAAAATAAAATCATTTCCTGTACCATGCATTTTTATAAATTCCATAATTTTCTCCTCCATTTTACAACCGTTTTACTAATACATAAATTAATGATATACTTACTTTAATTAATACTAAAGAAAGGATGACATTTATGGCAATAGACGGTATCTACTTATATAGTTTAGTGCAAGATTTAAAAAAATCAATATTAAATTCTAAAATTGATAAAATAAATCAACCTGAAAAGGATGAAATAATAATAACATTAAGAAAAGAACGAAAAAACTTAAAACTTCTAATATCTGCATCACCAAAATATCCAAGGTTTAACTTAACTACAGTTGTTAAATCTAATCCACTTCAAGCACCAATGTTTACTATGGTTCTTAGAAAATATTTAATTGGTGGTAAAATTATAGATATTGTTCAACAAGAAGGAGATAGAATAGTTAAATTCTTAATTGAAGCTTCTGATGAACTAGGTTTTAATAGTATTTATACTTTAGTTGTTGAAATAATGGGAAGACACAGTAATATTACTCTTGTTAGAGAAAGAGATAATAAAATAATGGAATGTATAAAACATATAGCTCCTTCTATGAATAGTTATAGAGTTTTATATCCTGGGATAACTTATAAATATCCTCCTGAATCAACAAAAATTAATCCGTTCTCTTTTAATGATACCACTTTACAAGACTTTGTGAATAAAAATTCAGTAACTTTTAACAAAAATTTCTTTGTTTCTTGTTTTACCGGCATAAGTAAACCATTATCAGAGCATTTATTCATTGAATATAACAAACAATACACAGATTTTTCTGCAAGTAACATTCGTAATTTTATTAATAACTTTTTGAATACTCTTTTAGATAATGAAACATTTAAAATTTATAAAGATAAAAATGACGACTACGTAGACTTTTATGTTATACCACTAGTTCAATTGGAAGAAGAGTTTTCTTCTGAAGTATTAGAAGATATTCATGAGTTAATGGATAAATATTATTTAGAGAAGGATAAACAAGAACGTATTAAAGGCCGTTCTGTAAACTTACAAAAACTTGTTACAACAAATATAGATAGATGTATTAAAAAAGAAAATAAATTAAATGATCTTCTTAAAAAATGTGAAGATAAAGATGACTTTAAAATTAAAGGTGATTTATTAACATCATATATATACAGTATAAAAAAAGGTGATAAAGAATTTACTACAGTTAATTTCTTTAGTGAAGATGGTGAAGAAATCACAATTCCTTTAGATGAAAATAAAACACCATCTGAAAATGTTCAAAGTTATTACAAAAAATATAACAAACTAAAAAAATCTGAAGAATCAGCTATAGAGCAACTTGAAAAAAATGATGAAGAATTGCAATATCTATATTCTGTATTAACTAATATAGAAAATTGTGAAAGTTATACAGAAATTGATGATATAAAAGAAGAATTGATTTCTACAGGATATGTAAGAAAAAGAAAAGCTAATGGAAAAAATTCAAAAAAATCTAAAGCTTCAAAGCCACTACACTATATTTCTTCAGATGGTATAGATATTTTTGTTGGTAAGAATAATATTCAAAACGATTATCTTTCTTTAAAGTTTGCAAATAAAAACTTTATGTGGCTTCATACAAAAAATATACCTGGTTCACACGTTATTATCTGTTCAAATGATGTTCCAGACAATACATTAGTAGAAGGAGCTACTTTAGCTGCATATTATAGTAAAGCTAAAGATTCTTCAAAAGTTCCAGTTGATTATACTTTAGTTAAAAATCTAAAAAAACCAAATGGAGCAAATCCTGGAATGGTTATTTACCATACTAACTATACAATGTATGTAGAACCTTCTGAATTTAACAATTTAAATATGGAGAAAAAATAATATAAAAATATGGTGAAATTGCTCTTCAATTTCACCATATTTATTTTAATTTCTTAATTTCTTAATTTCTTAATTATACTAAATGTGGTTAACAACCATATCCCCATGATTCTTTATCTTTTCATTATCAAAATATTGATAATAATAACATTTTAACTTACCATTATATAATTTTCTGTTTTTAGTAGCCTTTCTTCCAAATGGTGTTTCAAAGCCTTCATATGAAGTTAAAATATTAAAATCCCAAGTATCTAACTTTCTCTTGTTCATTCCTAAATACTTATAAAGTTCTTCAACCTCTTTTTTCTCTCCTAATCTTTCTCCATATGGAGGATTAGTTATAATAAAGGCATTTTTCTCACTGCTTGAGAATTGTTTAAAGTCTCTCTTTTGGAATTCAATATATTTAGCAACTCCAGCTTTTTGAGAATTACTTCTTGCAATTTTAAGCATTCTTCCATCTATATCATAACCTATAAGCTTTATATCCTTATTCTTTATAGATCTTTCTGCTCCTTCTTTAACTTGCTCATAAATATCTGAACCTATAGTTGGCCATGTTTCTGATACAAAGTTTCTGAAAAGCCCCGGAGCTATATTTTGCATTATCATAGCTGCTTCTATTAATATAGTCCCTGATCCACAGAAAGGATCAACTAAAGTATAATCTTCTTTCCATCTAGAAATTAAAACTAAAGCAGCTGCTAAAGTTTCTTTTAATGGTGCTATACCGGCTTCTTCTCTATATCCTCTTTTATGTAATCCTACACCACTAGTATCAATAGATAATGTTACTACATCCTTTAATATTGATACTTCAATTTTATAAACTGGACCATCTTCACTAAAGTGAGTTACTCCATAATCTTCGCTCATGCTTGTTACTATTGCTTTTTTAACAATTGATTGGCAATCTGGTACACTGAAAAGAGTTGATTTAACAGATTTACCTACTACATGCATCACTCCATCCTGTGGAATAATTTCACTCCATTTAACTTTTTTAGTTCCTTGGAAAAGCTCTTCAAAACTTCTTGCTTCAAATTCTGCCATCTTTATAAATACTCTATCTGCTGTTCTTAAATGTACATTAGCAATGGCAATATCCATTTCATCTCCTTCAAAATGTACTTTACCATTTTCAACTTTTAGATCTTCATAGCCTAATGCTTTAAGTTCTTTTGCCGTAATTCCTTCTAATCCAAAAGTAGTTGTTGCTACTAAATTATATTCCATTGTTTATTGTCTCCTTTTATGATTCGTATATTTTAACTGAATCATTTCCGTCTATTTCCTTTATTTCTACTGCTACTATTTCTGTCTTTGATGTTGGTATATTTTTACCAACATAATCTGCTCTAATTGGCAGTTCTTTATGACCTCTATCAATAAGAACTGCAAGTTGAATTGATAGTGGTCTTCCTCCGTCTATAATAGCTTCAATAGCTGCTCTAACTGTTCTACAAGTAAATAATACATCATCTACTAGTATAACCTTTTTGCCCTTTACTTCAACTCCTAAATCAACAGAATTTAATTTAGGACTTTCTTTAATTTCTGTAATGTCATCTCTATAAAGGCTTATATCAACATATCCAACTTCAACAGAAACACCTTCTATTTTCTCAATATTTTCGGCTATTCTCTTAGCTAATGGATATCCTCTTCTCTTTATTCCTATTAATACTATATTTTCTACACCTTTATTTTTTTCAATAATTTCATGAGAAATTCTAATTAAACTTCTTCTAATTGCATTATCATCTAATAAGTTAGCTTTTAATTTCATAAATATAAACTCCTTACATTTTTCTTAATTTTTCTAATAATTCTTTGAAATAATTAGGTAATTCAGATGTAAACTCCATATACTCCTTAGTTCTAGGATGTATAAAACCTAAAGTCTTAGCGTGAAGCGCTTGCCCTTCTATGTTAAACTTCTGTCTTTTATAGCCATAAACTAAATCACCAACTAAAGGATGACCTATAGATGCCATATGTACCCTAATTTGATGTGTTCTTCCCGTTTCTAAAGTACATTTAACAAGTGATACGCCCTTATTATACTGTTCTAACACTTCATAATGTGTTACTGCTCTTTTTCCATCAGAGTTAATTGCCATTTTTATTCTTTCTTTTTTATCTCTGCTAATAGGCTTATCAATAGTACCACTTACTTTGCTAAATTTCCCTTCTACTAAGGCATAATATTCTCTCTTTATTGAATGTTCTTTAAATTGAGCTGCCAAATCATTATGTGCTTCATCATTTTTTGCAATTACAAGGATTCCAGAAGTATCTTTATCTATTCTATGTACAATTCCAGGTCTTATAACACCATTGATTCCCGATAAATCACTACAATGGTGTAATATACCATTTACTAAAGTTCCAGTATAATTTCCTGGAGCAGGATGAACTACTATACCTTTTTCCTTATTAACAACTAATACATCTTCATCTTCATAAACAATATCTAAATTCATTTCTTCTGCAGAAACATTAAGCTCAACTGGTTCTGGAACTTCTACTTCAATAAAGTCACCTTTTTTAAGCTTATAATTACTCTTAATTACTTTACCATTAGCTTTAACCTTTTTTTCATCTATTAACCCTTGAACAAATGATCTTGACTTACCTTCTATCATTGTTGATAAATATTTATCTATTCTTTGCCCTTCTTCTTCACTATTAATATTAAAATTTAAATTTTCCATATATTTTACTCCGTTTATTTATATTCTTATAGTATACTCATTAGAGATTCTAGGAGAATCAGTTTCTTTTGACATTATAATATATAAATAAATCATTCTCAATAGTAGTGTTAAGCATAAAAGCAAATAAATTAACTAAAGGAGACCAAAATCTCGGCCTCCTATATGTATTAGTTATTTGAATAAAATCTTTTTACAGCATCTATATCATCGTTTAGGTCTTCAACCTTAAACTCTTCCTTTTCCCCTGCATTATAAATCTCTGCTTCTTTTTCATGTAATTCATATTGTTCAACTGGTTGTGCTACATTATAATTTTTTGTTAAATCTTTTTCTAATTCATCAAAAGTCTGAAGCTGAGTATTCATAAAACCTCTAAACTTAGCTCTAAATTTTATAAATTCTTCTTTTACTCTCTCATATTCGTCATTTATAGCTACAACATCACCATGTGCTTTATCTAATATTCTTTGAGCAGTTTCATTTGCATTGCTAATAATTAATTCAGCTTGCTTTTCTGAGCTTTCCTTAGCTTGATCAGCTGCATTTTGTGCTAATAATAAAGTATTTTGTATAGTTGCCTCTAGTTTTTCATAATGCTCAAGCTTTTCATTTACTCTGCTTAAGCTTTCCTTTAATCTAGCATTCTCTTTATAAACCTCTTCAAAGCTTTCAACAACTTCATCTAGGAATTCATCTACTTCTTCAACAGAATACCCTCTTATTCCTTTTTTAAATTCCTTATTGTTTATATCTATAGGAGCTAATTTCATTCCATCCACCTCTTCTATATAAATTTGTTCATTTTAACTTTATATCTTCCACTTTTTGTATTCCCAACAATTTCCCCTATTATAAATTTTCCTACCCCAGAAATCGTTATTCTTTGGCCATCTTTTATTTCTTTACTTTTATCTATAGATTTAGAATAATCTATTAGTACTTTACCACTATCAATAATCTCGACAGCTTTTCCCCTAGATATATTAGCTAATTTAGCAACTATATTATCTAATCTAAGTGAAGGAACTATTATCATACCTTCTAAAAAGTTGCTCTTCGGCAAATTATCTTCCTGTATCTCTTGTATTGATACAGGTGCTCTACCTACACTCCTTAGTTCATATAAAATATAGTCTGCTACTTCTTCATATATAGGAACTATTGCATAATCATCAATTACTCGTAAATCTCCAAGTTTTTCTCTTTCTATTCCTAAGGCCATAATAGCACCCAAATAATCTTTATGTGAAAGATTACTAAATTTAGACTTATTGGTAATCTTAATAATTCTATATGGAAAAGGAGTAGAATAAATATTATTAAATGCTAATATTCTTCTATCGCATTCTTCAAAAGCACCTTTTGCCTCTACTAAAAAATTATTCGCATTAAAGTTCTTAGTAAAATAAATCCAAATATTAGGCTTGCAAAAAAACTTAGTGAACGTTGGTATACCTTTATTATAAGCTAGGCTCATACATTGATAAACTTTTATAACATCTTCAGTATCTTCTTTTAAAAAATTTTTTAAAACATCTTCTTTTGATAACATTTTATAATAATATACCACTAATAAAATTTAATACTATGATAGCTAATAGTGGTGCAAAGTCTATCATCATATTTCCAAACAGTTTTTCTTGTAGCATTCTAAATGGTGTCAAAATTGGATTATTAAAAGATACTAAAATTTTATAAAAACTACTTTCTCTAATATCAGGTACGTAAGAAAGTATTACTTCTGCTAAAATACTTATGTCTAATAAAGTAAATAATAAATATAAAAAACTACTTATGATTCCTATTGGAATCACCTCCTATTTATTCCAGTTAAATAGTGCTTTTGAACTTATTTCACTTCTTAACTCATTGCTAACTTCCACATTAGATGGTGAAAGTAAATATACTCTTTGCTCAACTTCTTGAAGCTGTGCTCCTAATACACAACATGCTCCACTAATAAAATCTACTAATCTTTGAGCTGTTTTTGTTTCCATTGCAGTTGTATTAACCACAACTATTTTTCTATTTTTTATAGCATCTGAAATTTCTCTTGCTTCATCATATGATCCTGGTTTAACAACCATAACTTTAGCACATGCTGAATTATGAATATTAACCACTTTATTACCTCTTTGCTTCGAAATTATAGGTTCCACTTCTTCAACCTCTTCTTCTTCTTCAACTTCTTCTAAATCTTCGAAATCCTCATCATCATATTCTCCAAGACCTATTATTTCTTTAAACTTCCCAAACATATTACTCATTTTATTACATCCTCCTATTTTTCTCTTAATCCAAATATACCGGAACCAATCCTAACTAAATTAGCACCTTCTTGAATTGCAATTTTATAATCATTTGTCATTCCCATGGATAAAATCTCCATAGATATATTTTTAAACTCTCTTTCCTTTAATGTATCAAAGATTTGTTTTGTTCTACTAAAATAATATCTATTTTCTTCCTCATTACCTTTAGGTATTATAACCATAATTCCTTTAGCCTTTACATGCTTACACTTTTCAATAGCAGAAAGCATATTCTCTAATTCTTCTTCATATATCCCGCTTTTACTCTCTTCTCTACCTATATTTATTTGAATAAGTACACTAGCACATAAATTGTTTTTACCAAATTCATTCTCTATTTTCTCTAATAGTTTTATACTGGATAAAGAATGTATTAAGTAAACATTATTCACTAAATACTTAACTTTATTAGTTTGAAGTTTACCTATAAAATGCCATCTTATATCATTTGGCAACATTTCTTTCTTATAGATTAGCTCCTGAACCTTATTCTCTCCAAAGTCTCTTTGTCCAATATTGTATGACTCAATTATCATTTCTACTGGCTTAGTCTTAGATACGGCTACTAAAGTAACATCATTAGGTATATCCTTTAAAATTTCCATTGTTTTTTCTGCAATACTAATATTGATCCCTCCTTTGAAAGAGTTAATTGTCTACATAGATTATTATTCTTCAAAAGTATAAAATTCCCTTCTACCCTCCCTTTTAATTATAACATTTTTCTAGAAATTTTTTAATACTTTTTTTAATTTAATTATCTGCTCTCTCCATAAATTTTGGTTCTATTGATTTCTTTGCTTCTGGTAATATAATTTCATCAAACTTTTCTATAGTTATATTTAACTTTCTAATTATTAATCGATTTATATAACTACCTTCTGTTAATAATGAAGCTTCCAATTGATCTGGATCTCCTATAGCATAAAATTTAAAGGGACTACCCTCCATCTCATTTGCATTTTCCTCAAACCTTATAAATGCCCATGCGCATACAAGCCCTGTAGTGTTTAAAATTCTATAATTATTAATAGCTATTCCTTCTGCTCCTGCAGTTCTTAAATCATTAAGAACCATTGCTGCATCTGCTGAATGTAGCGTTCTTCTATCTACTTCTAATTGATCATCTTTATTTACATCATATTCTCCATCATAAATAGTTAAAATTATACCAGGCCCCTTAATTTCAACTGTACCTGCAAGATCTGCATAAGAAGATAATTGTTCTTTCATATGCTCAATTACCCTTTCATTATTTTCATCATCATCTTCATCATTAATATCAAGACTTGAAATTTTTTTAGATAATTCATAATTATCATCACTTAATGCAGTTATCTCATCGTACAACTTATTTCTCTCTTCTATAGCATCCTTATATTCAATTGAATTCAAATTAAGAAAACCAGTAGTTTCATTTATCCCTATATTAGTCACAATTAAAAATCCAAGTAATATTGTGGCAATTAAAATAAAAAACTTATTTCTATAGTTTTTCACCTAATCACCTCTTTGCCTATTCTTATATTTTTCCAATAAAATTCTTCTAATTGATCCAAAGTTGTCAAATATCCTTCCACCAAATACAATTACAGCTGCAATATATATAGGAATTCCTAATTTATCACCTAAATAAGCAAGAGCTGCTGCAAGTAATGCATTTCCAAAAAAACCTGATATAAATATATCTGGCTTAAAATTTTTGTTAAGTGTTGCTCTAAATGCACCAAATACGGAATCCAAACATGCCAGTATTGCCACAGACATATAAGGAGAAAACTTTTCTGGTATATTTACATCAAATATTAATCCTAAAAGAACCCCTAATAATAAACCAATAAATGCTATCACAATTCTTCCTCCTTTATTGAACTGGCTTTATATATTCATATCTTAACGATTGTGTTGTTTTAACTATTGTTATATCATCCATTTGCTTAACATCGCTACTATAACTTTTTAAAGCACCATAATCTAATACTCCTGGAAAGTTTACTGCAAGATTCAACTTATTTTTATCTCCTATTGCTTTTATAACAATCTCACTATTTGGATCTACTCTCCCTGCTGAGCCAATAGAAATTGAACTTCCAGCCATTTTTATTCCTGTTTGCGGCGTAATCCTCATCTCATTTATTGAAATTGCCTCTGCCCCAGCATACCATAAAGAGTTTATTAAATTTATAATTTCCTCTTCACTTACAGTATTTACAGTTTGAGTCCCATTTGTCCCAAAAACTGAATTTTTAAGTGCTAATGTTATTACAACTCCAGGCCCCTTAACATCTAAAAGACCTATTTGCATTCTTGCATTATCAAGTTGCTTTTTTATTTCTCCTTCAATTTCCCCTTCCTTTGCTGCTGCATCTTCAAGTTGTTTTAATTCTTCAGATAATATTTCATTATTTTTTTGAAGATCTTCTTTTTCTTTTTTTAAAATCTCTATTTCTGATAATATATCTGCACTATCATAATCTATATCTCCACTATTAGCTACACTTAATTGTTTAAATTGATATGTTAATAAAAATCCTAAAAATGCACATACTACCGCTACAACTAATTGAGATAATACTTTTTTCATACTTTACCTCCTATTCCATTGGTTCTATATCTACATCAGCTTCTAACTCATCTTCTGTTGTACTATGCTCCTCTATTACCTCATCTTCTGTTATGCCACCTTCTATTATACCTTCTTCTTCACTAGATTGTTCTTTTACTTCTTCAATCTTTACTACAGGTGATCCATTGAAACTAACATTTATATATCCTTTTGCAATGTTTATATTATCAGATAACATAATTCTATATACATTTTCCATTTTATTATATAAGTCACTATCATCACCAAAGAATATCTCTACATTACCAATATAACCAATAATATTAACTATATTGCTTATATCTAAACTTGAAAGATATATAGACTCTCTATTCTTGGAAATAAACGGATAAAAATTCGATAAAATATTTTTATATGAATTAAACTCATCAACTCTACTTTCATCATCTTTAGCACTAAGATCAATTCCCTTAACTTCAACTAAATTTCTTCCCTCAATATTATCTACTTCTTCTAATACTTCTAAATCATTGTTAATAATTAATAATTCAACACCATTATCAATATAATACACAGGGGCTTCCTCTGTAATATCTATTTCTAATGTATTTATGCCTTTTCTTTTAACCTCAACAGTGCTTACATATCTATTTTTTAAAATCTCCTCTTTTATCTCCTTTTGATTTACTGTAAATATATTCAATCCTATTCTATCGCTAACCTCACTTAAAATAACCTCATCTGCAATTGTAACATTTCCTTTTACCGCAATAGATTTAATATTAAATATTGGAGCCTTTGTAATAAAAATAAATACTCCCACAACAACCACTATTGTCATTAATATTAATTTTTTTATTAATTTTTTTCTTTTTTTTGCTTTTATAAACATTTTTACATCTTTCATTAGCTACCTTATTCCTTTTTAATTTCTATCTTTTACTATAATTTTACCATAAAACTTGTAATTTTTTATAATTATTTTACATTATTCTTTTTATATTGTACACAAAAATTAAGAGCCTCCTATAAAAGAAGCTCTTAAAACCTTTTAAACTATTTTCTTTTCAACTTGCCTTGATATATTTAACAATATTCCCATTGCCGTCAAATTTATTACAAGGGAGGTTCCACCATAACTAATAAACGGCATAGGCACTCCAGTAACAGGCATAGAACCAGTAACAACCGCTATATTAATAATAGCTTGAACTGCTATTATAGATGTAATACCCATAGCTAAAAGTTTACCATAAGTATCCTTAGCATTCATAGCAACCCTAACACCTCTCCATATAAATATTAAGAATAGACTTATAATAACCAAACATCCAATTAATCCTAGCTCTTCTCCTATTATAGAAAAGATAAAATCATTGTGAGGTTCAGGCATATATAAGGTCTTTTGTCTTGATTGCCCAAGACCTAATCCTGTAAGTCCACCTGAGCCTAGTGCTAAGAAAGATTGTATTAACTGATATCCTGCATCAGCTGCATCTTTCCATGGATCTATAAAGTTTAACATTCTTTCTCTTCTATAGTCAGAGCTAAAAATAAAGAATATCGCTAAAGTCAACATTGCTGGCATAATTATCCCAAACAAATGCTTAATTTTACCTCCTGCTACAAAAAGCATTATAAAGGTAACTATCATAATAATAGAAGCTATACTCATATTATGTTCTGCTAAAATAAGAGCTGCAAAGAAACCTGCTACACATAAATAAGGTACTAATCCATGCCAAAAATCTTTAATCTTATCTCCCTTAACATCTATACTAAGTGCTAAAAACATTACAACAGCATACTTTGTTAATTCTGATGGTTGAAAAGATAATGGACCTAATGAAATCCATCTTTTTGCACCATTAATTGCTGGAAAGAAAAATACAGCAATTAATAGTGGTATTGTTAATAAAAGTAATTTTGGTGTTATCTTCTTCAACTTATGATAATCTATAGACATCATTACAGTCATTGATATTACACCTATTATTGCCCAAATCAATTGCCTTTTAAAGAAATACATACTATCGTTATTATGAAACATAGCATAAAAAGAACTTGTTGAGTATACCATAACAACTCCTATTGATAATAGTATACATAAGGTATAAAATATACCGTAATCAATTTGCCCCATTTCTTTTTTTTCTTTGGGCTTATAAAAACTCATAGACATTCCTCCAATTTAATTACTAAATTGCAAAAAACCCTATTATACATAAAACTACTGTTATTATTGAAAATACTGTAACTATTTTTACTTCATTCCATCCACATTGCTCAAAATGATGGTGGATTGGAGCCATTTTAAATACTCTTTTTCCAGTTAATTTAAAGGAAGTAACTTGTATTATTACTGATAAAGCTTCTACAACATAAATTCCTCCAACTATTACTATTAATAGAGGATAACCACTTATTATTGCTATTGTAGTAATAGCTCCACCAATTGCTAAAGATCCTGTATCTCCCATAAACACCTTTGCAGGATATGCATTGAATTTTAAGAAACCAATTAAACCTGCTATTAACGCAACTGAAAATATAGTTAATGAGTAATCTTTAATTATAAATGTTAAAACTCCAAAAAATGTTAAAACTAAAACTGATACTGTTGATGCTAATCCATCTAATCCATCTGTTAAATTAACAGCATTTGTCATAGCTGCATAAACAAATATAACAAATGGAACATATAACACACCTAAAGGAAGCTTAAAGCTAGTAAATGGTATTATAATATCATGAGGTAAATTTACATAGCTATAGTAACCAAATGCTCCTGAAACAATTAATAATAGAAGCATTTTTTGCCACGCCTTTAATCCTTCACTTTGCTTTTTTAATATCTTTAAAAGATCATCTAAAAATCCAATAAATCCAAATGCAATAAGTGAGTATAGTGCTACCATTCCTTTTTCACTAAAACTATCACTCATAATAAACATTACTATTGTTGTTGAAAGAATAAACATTACTCCTCCCATTGTAGGAGTACCTGCTTTCTTTAAATGACTTTTAGGACCTTCTTCTCTAATGTTTTGACCAAACTTTAATCTTCTTAAAAGTGGTATTGTAATTGGGCCAAGTATTAAAGCTATAATAACCCCTATTACAAAAGTTAATATTAATATTTTTGTTATCTCTCCTGGTAATATGTTCATAGTACTATCCCCCATCTTTTACTGCTATAATTAGCAGTTCACCTCCTTCGTTGAATTACATCTCTTCTAATTTTTTAACAACATCTTCTAGTTTAACACCTCTGGATGCCTTAATTAATACTACGTCATCTAGTTTAACAATATTTTTCAATTCTTTTATGCATTCCTCTTTAGTGTTATACATGATTATATTATCATTGTTAAATCCATCTTTAAAGTTTTTAATATATCTACCTATAACTATTAAGATATCAACTTTATCTTTTGCATATTCTCCTACTTCAAAATGAGCTCTTTCTGATTCATCTCCTAACTCGTACATATCACCTAAAATTGCAACCTTTCTACAATTTTTATAAGCTGAAAGTACATCTAAAGAAGATCTCATTGAATCAGGACTTGCATTATAGCAATCATTTATTATTGTAAGCCCTTCTTTTTTTATTACTTGTAATCTCATTGAAGTAGCTTCTAAATTTTCAAGTCCTTTAACCATTTGTTTAAAAGAAACATTTAAACACTTTGCAACTTCAATTGCAAGCATTGTATTTAATACATTATGCTTACCTGCCATTGGTAGATTAAATACAGCTTCTTCACCAAAAGCATGAGCTAAAAACTCTGTTTCCTCTTCTCTTAATATAATATTAGATGCGTAAACATCATATTCATGATTATAACCAATTTTTTTAACTTTAAATACATTTGATGAAATATTTTGTAATAGTTTATCTTCAGCATTAACAATTAATGTATTTTCTTTATTAAAGAAAGTACAAATTTCCATTTTTGCTTTTAAAATATTTTCTTGTGTCTTTAAGTTTTCTATATGTGATAATCCAATATTAGTTATAACAGCTACATTAGGTCTAGCAACACTTGCAAGTAATTCTATCTCCCCTAAAGAACTCATTCCCATTTCTAATACAGCCACATCAAACTCTGAAGTTAGCTCTAATATCATAAGTGGTAGTCCTATATCATTATTGAAATTCCCTTTTGTCTTAAATACTTTATACTTATCACTTAAAAGAGCTGCTATTAAATCTTTAGTTGATGTTTTTCCTGTTGAACCAGTAACCCCAACAACCTTAAGACCTAATTTCTCTCTATAAAATTTAGCTAAATTTAATAATGCTTCTCTTGTGTCTTTTACTTTTATTATAGTACCTTTATTTTGTACTTCTTTTAAGTCAAATTTAACTTCATCTATTATTACAATAGATGCTCCATTTTCTAAAGCCTTTACTACGAAATCATTTCCATTAAAATTAGCTCCCTTAATTGCTAAGAAGACATTATTTTTTTCTATTTTTCTTGTATCAATACATAACTTATTAAAATTGATCTCTTCCTTTTGTACAATAACTTCTCCCTCTATTGCATTTAGCATTTCCTTAAAAGTCATTTCCATAATAATCACTCTACCTTCATCTTTTAAATATTATTTTTCTATTTACTAAGTATGCTTCTTTTAATTATAGACACTCAAATATCTTCTTATACTAAAAGAAAATATTTCATCTATACATAAATTTAGCATGTGAATTTACCACATGCTAAAAAATAAAACTCTTAATCTCCATACTCAGCACTTAATGTTAACTTTACAGTAGTACCTTCTGAAATTAGTTCCCCACTAGGAATATTTTGATTTATTACTACTCCATCTCCTTGAAGCGTATATTTTATTCCTAAACCTTCTAAAAGCTCTACAGCTGATTCTTTTGAGTAACCTCTTACATCAGGCATGATAACATCTTTATTATAAGTTGCATTTTCATCTGTGTAAAGATTTATTGTAGAACCTTCCTTTATAGTATATCCTGGATAAGGTTGCATATTTGTTATTGTTTCCCCATCCCCTTCTACAGTACACTCTAAATTATATTCTTTTAGTAACTTTTTAGCTTCTGAAACTGATAATCCCCTTAACTCTGGAATAACTATATCTTTTAATATTACATTTTCATCTTGTGAAAACTCACTATCTAAATAATTAAATATATCCTCTAATAAGATTTTACCTAAAGGAGCTGTTACTGTACCAGCATAGTATGCACCATTACTTGGCTCATCTATACTTAAAAATACAGTTATTTGAGGATTTTCAACTGTTGCAAATCCTGCCATAGATGATATATACTTTCCTGATTCATAAGATCCTGTTAAAGGATTAACCTTTTGTGCAGTACCTGTTTTAGCTCCAATATGATATCCTTCTATATAAGCTTTATTAGATCCACCTTGATTTACTGTTCTTTCTAAATAATCTCTTAAAGTAGCAGCTGTCTCTTCAGAAATTACATTTTCTGTAGTCTTTGGTTCAAATACTTCATCAACTATTGTATTTCCATTACTATCTACATGACTAATAGATTTCATTATATGGGGTTGTATCAATGTTCCACCATTAACTATTGCATTGAATGCTGTCATATATTGAACAGCATTAACTGTATTTGTTTGACCGAAAGATATTGTTGCAAGGTCAGCATCATTCATATTCTCTGCTGATTTTATTATTCCCCTTGCTTCTCCTGGTAAATCGACTCCAGAAACTTGTCCGAATCCAAATTTTTTAATATATTCAACAAGTTTTTCTGCACCAATTTTTTCTCCCAATTTCATAAACCCAACGTTACATGAATTTTGAAGAATTTCAGGCAAGATTTGACTTCCATGTCCTGATCTTTTCCAACAATGAATAGTATGTGGTCCTACTTGTAAACTACCCCCACACTCAAAAGTATCGGATTCTGAAACTAATCCTTCCTCTATAGCTGTTGACATAGTAATTACCTTAAATATTGATCCTGGTTCAAATGTATCATTAACCAAACTATTTCTCCACATCTTTTGAAGTTTTTCAGCATCAGTTTCACCTGTGAAATCTTCATATCCTTCAAATGGATTATTAGGATCAAAGTCTGGTTCGTTAACCATAGCTAATATCTCTCCATTTTGTGGATTCATTATAAGTATAGAAACTCTTTTTGCTTTATTATCAACAAGACCTTTTTCAGCTACTTTTTCAGCTATAGCTTGTAAATTTTTATCTATAGTTAATGTTACATCTTTACCATCAATAGGTGCAGTAAAATTTGATATTGTATAATCTAAGGCCTCGCTATTTCTATCTAACTCAGTAATCCTTATTCCTGGAACCCCTGAAAGATATTCATTATATTGAAGTTCTACACCTGTTAATCCTTGTCCATCACTATTTGTACTTCCTAATACATGTGATAAGAATTGTCCTTCTGGATAATATCTTTGAGTATCTGGAGATACTATAACACCTTGAATATTTAACTCATTAACTTTATCAGCCAAGTCCTTATCTATTCTTCTTACTAAAGTAGCTGAACCTGCATCACTACCATTTGCAAGCTTAGTTTCAAGTTTCTCCTTAACTTTAGTAGTATCCATATCTACTGCTTCTGCAATTAAAGGTGCAATATCATCAGTGGTCTTTTCATTCTTCTTTAAATATTGTCTAATAGAATTCAAGTCAAAATCTATTCTGTAAACATTAGCTGACACAGCTAATTCATTACCATTTCTATCCAAAATTCTACCTCTTCTTGCATCTATTCTAACTTCACTTGTCCATTGCTCTTCGGCTCTACTAGAGTAATCTTCTCTTTTAACAATCATAATATAGGATAACCTAATAATTAGCAAGGCAAACACAGCAGTAATAAACCATAGAGCCAACACCATCCTTTTACGCATGACTGCTCTATCCTTAAACCCTTTCTTATTCATATTAAATTCCTCCAAGGAACACTTAATTAATGAATAATTAGAGTTTAAAATACTACTAAGATATACCTTGCGTCTACATTTCTATAAATTATCCATTAATTAAATGCTGCTATAATTTTTTGTAGTAAACCACTCTTCTTGCTTTCCTCATTTTTTAAATGTGAAAAGTATTCTTTTGACATATCAATACTTATAGTACTTTCAGAACTTGGATAAACCATCCCTAATTCATTTTCTGCTGTGCTTTTTATTTTATCGAATGATGCAAACTTTAGCATATCTACATTAATTGCTGCATTTACATCCTCTTCTTCTTTCATATTACCTTCTAAAATTAATAATTGCTTTTGAAGATCATGTATCTTTCCATCTAGATATAAAGTTGTAGCTCCTAATGCAAACATAACTGTAGCAATTGTTAAGCCACTAACTAAAAGATTTTTTCTCTTTTGATAAGCTTGTCGTTCTCTCTCTTTTCTTTGTATATCTCTTTTTTTATCTTGTTCCTTAACTTTTCTCTCTGGTGCTAAAGCTGTATTTCCTCTTATATAATCATATTCCCTAACTCCCATTTTATTCACATCCCTGCCAATTTTCATAATATTTATATTTTTTCTACTACTCTTAATTTTGCACTTCTACTTCTTGGATTCATTTCAACTTCTTCTTTTGAAGGCTCTATTGCTTTTCTTGTTATAACTTTTACTTTTGCTTTTTCTCCACAAACACAAATTGGAAATTCCTTTGGACATCTACAAGATACGGCTAAATCTCTAAATTTATTTTTAACTATTCTATCCTCTAAGGAATGGAAAGTGATTATAGCCATTCTTCCACCTTTATTTAGTTTATTAACACCATCTTCTATTGCTTTATTTAGAATTGATAATTCACTATTTACCTCAATTCTAATAGCTTGAAAAGTTCTTTTTGCTGGGTGAGGACCTTCTCTTCTCGCCTTTGCTGGAATTGCATCTTTTATTATGTCAACTAGCTCTAATGTAGTTTCTATATTTTTTTCACTTCTTCTAGTTACAATAAAATTAGCTATTCTCTTAGCAAACTTCTCTTCACCATAATCTCTTATGATTCTATATAGTTCTTCTTCACTATACTCGTTAACAACTTCATAGGCAGAAAAACTATTTTCTCTATTCATTCTCATATCCAAAGGCGCATCTTTCATATAACTAAAGCCTCTTTCACCTTCATCTAATTGATAGGAGGAAACTCCTAAGTCCATTAGAATACCATCTACTTTTTCAATTTCAAGTTCTTCTAAGATTGCTCCTATATTATGAAAATTGTTATGTACAAAAGTAACATTTGAATAATTCTGTAACCTTTTACCTGCTGCCTTTAATGCATCTTTATCTTGGTCTATACCTATAAGTCTTCCTTCAGTTGATAATCTTTTTAGAATCTCAGAAGAATGACCTGCTCCTCCTAATGTACCATCAACATAAATACCATTTTCTTTAATATTAAGTGCTTCTAAACATTCATTCAGTAAAACTGATATGTGATTAAATTCCATTCTTTCTAACTCCTTATATTCCTAAATCTCCCATTTTTTCAGCAATTGAATTAAAATCTATATTCGACTCATTATATTCTTGCCATTTTTCCTTGCTCCATATCTCTACTCTGGTTAAGGCTCCTATACTTACTATATCCTTTTCTATCCTTGCATATTCTTTTAGGTTTAATGGAATTAATCCTCTTCCTTGTTTGTCAGTTTCCACTTCACATGCACCTGAAAAGATAAATCTTACAAATGCTCGTGCATCTTTATTAGTAAGTGGTAACTTTTTAAGTTTTTCCTCAAGTATTTTCCATTCGTTTTCCGGGTAAGCGTAAAGACATCCATCAAGTCCTTTAGTAATTACGAACCTTTCCCCTAGTCCATCCCTTAATTTTGCTGGTACAATCATTCTATTTTTGCTATCCAAACTATGTGAATATTCGCCAATAAACATTTTGCCCCTCCATTAAGTAATACTAAACCACTTTTAACCACTTTACACCACTATATATATATTCTATAAAATTATTCCCTTTCCTTCAAGATATATTTACTTAAAATAGTATTTTTTTATTATGCTAAACATAGAAAAATCAACAGTTTCACCCATTTTAAAGCATAAGTAATAGCACCCTCTATATTTATTCCATTTTATGGAAATAATTGGCGATATTAGTCTTTTTTTCTTTTTATTTGTTGGATATTTTTTTCATAAAAATAGGAACTGCTAAAACAGTTCCTATTTTATAAATATCTATTATACATTAAATCTGAAGTTTACTACATCTCCATCTTTCATTACATATTCTTTACCTTCAAGTCTGTATAATCCTTTTTCTTTTGCTGCTGCTTCTGAACCACATTCAACTAAATCATCATAAGCTACAACTTCAGCTCTTATAAATCCTCTCTCAATATCAGAGTGAATTTTACCTGCTGCTGCTGGAGCCTTAGTTCCTTCTTTTATAGTCCACGCTCTAACTTCTTGAACACCAGCTGTTAAATAACTTATTAAACCTAATAATCTATAAGATGCTCTTATTAGCTTATCTAACCCTGATTCTTCTATTCCATACTCTTCTAGCATTTCAGCCTTTTCTTCTTCATCTAATCCTGATAATTCTTCTTCAAGCTTAGCACATACAACAACCACTCCTGAATTTTCATTTGCTGCATATTCCTTAACCATCTTAACATATTTATTTTCAAGATTTCCACTCATCATATCATCTTCTGATATATTACAAGAATATAATACTGGCTTAGAAGTAATCATGAATAAAGACTTAACAAAAGCTTCTTCATCTTCATTTAATTCTAATGTTCTAATTGGTTTATTAGCTTCTAAATGAGCTTTAACCTTTTCCATTATTTCATATTCTGCTTTAGCTTTTTTATCGCCAGATCTAGCAAGTTTTACTCCTTTTTCCATTCTTCTTTCTAAAACTTCTAAATCTGCAAATATAAGCTCTAAGTTAATCGTTTCTATATCTCTAATTGGATCTACTGAACCTTCAACGTGAACTACATTTTCATCTTCAAAACATCTAACTGCATGTACTATAGCTTCAACTTCTCTGATATGTGATAAGAATTTATTTCCTAATCCTTCACCTTTTGAAGCTCCTTTAACTAATCCTGCAATATCATAAAATTCTACAGCAGTATAAACTTTTCTTTTTGTACCATACATTTTTTCTAATACGTCTAATCTCTTATCTGGTACACTAACAACACCTACGTTTGGTTCTATTGTACAGAATGGGTAGTTTGCTGATTCTGCTCCTGCCTTTGTTATAGCATTAAATAATGTACTCTTTCCTACGTTTGGTAGTCCTACAATCCCTAATCTCATCTATATAACATCCTTTCGACCTTACTAATACTTCTAAGATTATACTCTAGAACTAATTTAATTTCAACGATAAAATATTCGTTTATTCTCCATACTTTTCAAAAATGCTATAATCCATTGAATTTCACCACTTTTCTTTAAACATTCTAAATTCTCTATATACTTTTTCTTCTATTTTGCATTATACATTCATTGTAATTTGTTTTATCTATTTTCCTAAAAGTTATATTCATTTTTCTAACCCTGTATATTATTAATTCCACTGTCCTGGAAATCTTAATTTCTTCATAAAAGGAAATTTTTTATCATACTCTTCCACATCTTCCTGTTGCAAATCTTCAAAAACTTTAGATTCATAAAATCTTCCTTTTATTCCATTCATGCTATCTTTATTTAGCTCATATGTCATAAATGCATCAAAATTTTTCCCATCCACAGTTGTAATATTAAAATGATCACAAGTCTTAAAACCTATTCTAGGATAATATTCATGTTCACCAAATATAACAATCCCATTATATCCTTCGTTTTTAGCAAGCTTCATAGTCTCTTTTAAAAGAATTTCACCAATTCCATATCCTTGCCATTTTGGAGCAACACAAAGGGGACCAAATGTAACAACATCATGCTCCTTTTCTCCATCTATAACTTTAGCTTTAGAATACATTATACAACCTAATATCTCTCCATCCTTTACTGCAATTCTACTTAACTTTGGGAGATAATCATTACTGTTACGTAGCTTATGAACAAGATAATGTTCATCACAACCAAGGCGATATTTATTCCAAAAGGCCTGTTTTGTTACTAACTCTACTACATAATAATCTTCTGGTGTTTCCATCCTTATTTCTATTTCTTCTCTTTTTATTTTTTTCTTTTTCTTTGGAAACCAGCCAAATTCCAATCTTACTTCTTTTCTTTCTAAGTCATTATTCTTATAACAGCAAGAATCAAAACCTATTAAAGTAAAACCTTCATGTTGGTAAAAATCTACTGCATTAACATTACAAGATTGAGTTTCTAATATAATAGCCCTTCTACGTTCCCTTCTAGCTTGCTCCTTTGCAATTTCTATTAATGCATGCCCTATTCCTTGTTTTTGATAGTCTTCTGCCACCCAAAGTTCAGTAATTCTTAAACGATTAGACCATATTTCCTGATCAGTTTCTATTGCTGCAACTAGTTTCTCATTATCAATAACTCCCCAAGCATAAGCATTTTCCCAATGTTCTTCATATAATTTATCTAGGAAATCATATTCTTTTGGTCTGTGAGTTATCTCCTCTGTAAAATCTTTCTTTTCTATATTAATATCAAAACCATTTTCTTTTTTATTAACTACAACATCATAATATTGTTTTGTTGTATATTTTACCGGAAGAATATACCCCTTCCACTTTTCTTTTTCTAAATGTATTATTTCATATTTCATCATTTTCACCCCTCCTAAAATAATTCATCTAAAAGTATATAGTATCTAATTTTATCCCAATCTGGTTCAATTCCTAATTCATCAAAAAGAATATTTGCATTAAAACCTTCATAAACTTCTCCACCATATCTTCCCTCAAAATTATGAACTAAACTTCTATAGCATAATGCTATATCCTGATATTTATCACCTATTCCACATCTTCCTAAATCAATAAAACCACTTATCTTATTATCATCAATAAATATATTAGGTAAACAATAATCACCATGGGATAACACATAACTTTCATTAGGTTTATTATCCTTTAACCATTTTAATAGCTCCTGTGGTGAACTAAATCCTTTTTCTCCATAAGTATCTTGCTCTACATTATCCATAGAGCAAAGATTGTTTTTGACACGTTCTTCAGCTAGTTTAAGTTTATTTTCTATTGAACTATCACAAGGGCAATCTGATATATCTATTCCCCAAAGCATTTTTAAACCTTCTCCCAATACCTTTATTAATAACTCCGGCTCTCTTAAAAACTCTCTTTCACAAGACATCTTTCCTTTTATTTTACTCATTAACAAATAACTTTTTCCATCTTCTATATGACTACATATAACTTTTGGAACAAGCTCCTTTCCATTTAACCAATTAAGTATCCTTATCTCACTTCTAGCTTCATAATTATTATTTTGAATTTTAAGAACTATATCATCAAAACAAAATACCTGAGAATCTGATAATCCAACTGTATCAATGTTAAAGGCTTTATCTCCAATTATTTTTTTAATTTCTATCGGTATTTTCATAAGTTCTTTCCCCCTTATCTATCGTTAGTGTAAAGTTTTTTACACTACTTTTCTTTTAAATTCTTTATATATCAAGGTTTCGCAAGTTTTTTTGTATGACGAATTGTCAAGCTAAGTGCAACACTTAGCTTGTTCTTCGTTAAATGCTT
>OOCW01000199.1_pt1 | contig 67948 bp, 55 predicted proteins | sample 1671201 | NCBI WGS metagenome assembly OOCW01 (sample SAMN06348132, study PRJEB24527) | human gut metagenome | biome: human gut; feature: ankylosing spondylitis patient; material: feces | host: Homo sapiens | place: China | collected 2015-10
AACCTGCGACCTCATGGTCCCAAACCACGCGCGCTCCCATCTGCGCCACACCCCGGCAATCACGTTGCCACATCTCGCAGCGACAATGATTATTCTACATTATCATTTTTAATACGTCAATACTTTTTTTTATTTTTTTTTATATTTTTATTTTATACCTCTTTTATATATAATATTGGTTCCTTATTATCAATTAAATCAATATAACCTAAAGTCTTATCAAACCTACCCATTCCATGGGAAATGCTACCTGGGTTCATCAATATTAAACCATCATATTCTTCAATAATAGGCAAATGAGAATGGCCAAATAAAACTATATCTGCTCCTACCTCTTTTCCTCTATAATAAATAGAATTATATCCATATTTAACACCATATTTATGTCCGTGGCACATAAATATTTTCTTACCTTTAATTTCTATTATTCTTTCTTCTGGATATTTGCCATCAAAATCGCAATTTCCCCTAACAGCATATACCTCTCCAGTAAATCCTTCTGTAATTTCATTTAGGTCATTTTCTCCATCACCTAAAAATATCAGTACTTGCGCACTGCTTATTTTTTTCTTTATTTTACTTATACTATTTCTATTACCATGAGAATCACTTATAACTGCAATAAGCATTATAATCATCCTTTCATTATAAATCATCTAAATTGCGCACTACAGTGAAACCTAAACTTTCATGTAATGCACAATTTTTTAATTATAATTTTTATTAAATTAATATCTCTCTAAGCTTTTTAAGAGCATTTCCTCTATGAGATATCGCATTTTTTTCCTCTGGCGTTGCTTCTCCAAAAGTTTTATTGAATCCTTTATAGAAGAATAATGGATCATATCCAAATCCACCTTCTGTTTTTAATTCCTCTATAATAGTACCTTCAACTTCTCCTCTTACACTCTTAACACTACCATCTTCAAATACTACTGCTATTACACAAACAAATCTAGCACTTCTCTCATTACCTTTAAAGCTCTTCATTTCTTCTAATAGTTTAATATTATTATTATAATCATTTCCATGTTCACCTGCATATCTAGCTGAATATACTCCAGGTGCTCCATTTAAACAATCTACTTCTAATCCAGAGTCATCTGATAGAACTATAAAGTTGCTTTCCCCTTTATTTAATAAATATTCATATATTTCCATTGCCTTCTTTTTAGCATTTTCTTCGAAAGTCAAACCATCTTCTTCAACTTCTATATTAATATCCATATCCTTTAGTGAATAAACTTCATAAGGACATCCTTTAAGTATTTCTTTTATTTCTTTTATTTTCTTTATATTATTACTAGCTAAAATTATTTTTTTCATACTACTCCCCTGTTCCAATCCATAAAGAATCCATTTTTAAACATTCCTTTTGTAACTGAATCATTTGTTTTATTCCTTTTTCAGCTAAATCTAATAATTCATTTAATTCTTTTCTATTAAACGGTGCCTCTTCTCCTGTACCTTGAATTTCTACAAATTCACCTTCATCAGTTCCAATAACATTCATATCAACTCTTGCTGTTGAATCCTCTTCGTAACATAAGTCAAGTAACTTTTCTTCTCCAACAATACCTACGCTTGTTGCACATAAAAATTTTCTAATAGGATATACTTTAAATGGTCTTTGTTTATGAAGCTTATTCATAGCATCAACTAATGCAACAAAAGCACCACAAATAGAAGTAGTTCTTGTTCCACCATCTGCCTGAATTACATCACAATCTATCCAAATAGTTTTTTCTCCTAATGCTTTCAAATCCACAACAGATCTTAATGCTCTTCCTATCAATCTTTGTATCTCCATAGTTCTACCATCAACCTTTAGTCTTGATATATCTCTAGGTTTTCTTGTTGAAGTAGAACGTGGAAGCATATTATATTCCGCTGTTATCCACCCTTCTCCAGTACCTTTTAAAAAGGGAGGAACTTTCTCTTCTATTGATGCAGTACAAATTACCTTAGTATCTCCAACTTCAATTAAAACTGATCCCTCTGCATGTTTTATATAATTTCTAGTTATTTTTGCATGTCTAATTTGATCATTCTTTCTTCCGTCACTTCTCATTTATAACTCCTCCATTTTAACAATTGCTTATATATATAAATTTCTCCTTTTTTTAAAAATAATGCAACAAATTCTCACTCTACTCATAATATTAATATAAGGATTAATTAAGAGGTGAAAAATTTGAGATATATTGGGCCATTTTTTAGAATGAACAGCCTTTCTGAAAAGGAAATTAACGGACAACTTTTTTATTTATCTAAAGAAGCAGTAAAAACTATTGTACTAAACTCAAGATGCGGTTTAGTCTCTCAAATAAAAAAGTATAATAAATTATATTCCTCAATTGATATTACCACAAATAGTAATTTTTCTCCACTATTATGTGTATATAGAAAGGCTTCTCCTACCTTTATTCATAGTAAAAATTCAAACGGATTTGATGAAGAAACTTTTAAAAAGGAAATCAACCCAGGTACTAATGCATTAATGTCATTATGCCTATTAGAATTATTAGACTACTATAGAAGTTTTGAAAATATAGACAAAAACATTTATTCAATAAATGAAATATATAGAAACCTAACAAAGGATCAGCTTGATTTTTATTCAACCCATTTAAGAAATAGGGAAGGCGTATTTGTAGATAAGAAAAACCTATTAGAAAATAACACTAAAAACTTTAATTTGGTTGATAAAGATAAGAAATTTAAATTTTCTGATCAAGCATTTATGATGCTTGCATATTATTTATACTCTATAAAGAATCCTAATGATGAATCTTCTGATTCATATAAGGAATTTTCAGAACAAATTTTAAAGATGTTTTGTGATTTTAAGGATCAAATTTATGATTGCTCATTAGACGAGGTGTGTAAAGTTCTATTATCATTAAATATTCTCTATAGCTATAATGATAATAATAACGATGAATTAAAAGATTTAATTATAGATCTTGCTGATTATGCTATGTGTAAATTCGATGAAAAAGATTATTATATTGATTCATTAGACACAGCTTCTTTATGTTCTATAGTTTTAACTTTGTCTTATAAACATACAAAAATACTAACCTTTTCAGAAAAGACAACAGAAATTATAAATAGACTATATACGTTATATGATGAGGATAAAGGTGCTTTTTATAAGCTTTCTTCAAAGAAGGAAATTAAATATTCATGCTTTGATATTACATTCTATATTTTAGCTTTTATTATTTATCAAAGCATAATTAGTAATTCTAATGAATATAAAGTTATGATATCTACAATATATAAAAAATTTATTATTAATTCCGGTCTAATAACAAGCTGGCCAGAAGCTCCAACTTTAGATGATTATGAAAGATATCGTGGATTTAGTTTAAATTCTAATGACATGGTTGATGAAAGCTACTTTAGAATGCCTAATATCCCTACTCCCGAGAGTACTGGCAACGCGCCTATATTCAATAAATATATAACTTACAACAAACGTAAAGACTCTTTTTCTATTAGTAAAAATACATTCGATAGCTATAGAAATTTCTTAAATTTCTTTTTACTTATTCATTTTTTTAAAAATGAATATATGGATGAATTAGGTTTACTAGAAGATAGAACTAATCCTATTTCTGAAGTTAATTCATTACAAGAAGAATCAATTGATGATGTTAAATCTACTTCTGATATAACTATTGAAACCGAAGATATTATTGAAAGTCCTGTTAATGCTTCTATGGAAGTCATTGACATTATGCCTGAAGAAGTAACAATTAATGAAGAAGTTAAAGAAATACCTGCAAAAACCGTAGATACATCTAATTCAGATACCATAGAATCTGATAAAGATTAATTAAATATTAGTTTACTCAAAATAGGAGGACAATCAAGGAACTATGTTTATTCCTTGGTTATTCCTTTTATTTTTTTATACTTTTAAAGTCTATATTGCCATTTCCATCTAATATACTGCTATCAACAGTACTATCAACAGCTATTGTATTATTATAAAATAATAATGGTAGTATCCTATAATTATTAAATAAGTCTTCCTCTATTTCTGCAAATAACTCTTCCTTTTCAGCCTTTGAGTTTGAATTATTTATCATTTCTCTTTGCTCTTTTGGAATAAAACTAGAAATAGTATTTAAAAGTTGCTCATCATCATCTAATTTTGCATAAACATTAACTAATGCAATATCATAGTAATTTTTTTCACTAATTAAATTCATATCTTCTTCTGATAATAAATTAGCTACAATTGTAATATCAGTATTATTATTAAACCAATTATATATATAGCTAGTTATATCTTTATTTTCAAGACTTTCTTTAGCTACTAGAACTATCTTAGATGGCATAGTTATGTCTTTTTCAGTATTTACCATAACATTTCTACTTTGAAGCTTAGTTAAATCATCTTTATCTTCTCTGAAATAACTGCACTCTGCTAATTCAACTAATATATTGTTTTGATTTTGATATTCCTCTATAGCCTCATTCACTAACCTATAAATTTCATTTTTTACCTCATTAGAAAAATTTGAATTATTTACATTAAAGGCTAAATATAATGCTTCATTTGATGGGGATTCTATTAGCTTTCCCTCTTTTTTCAATCTTTCTAACTGACTTTTAGGTGGGTTTATTACAATGTCCCTATCTCCTATTTCAAATGCTGCCAATGCTAAATCTTCACTCTCATCTTTAACTAAATATATTGTTTGCGCTAACTCTGCACTAGCCTTACTACTTCTTTTTAGTATAATCTCACTTTCATTTATACTATCAATATAATACTCTCCAGAATAAGGAATATTTTTATAATTTAAAGCTATATCTTCCCAAAACAAAACATCCTTTCTTAATCTATATTGCGGCTTTGTTAACTCTTCTATAAATCCATCATCCCTTGAATTCAGTCTTATTTTTATGCTACTTTCATCAAAAGTAATTGCAACTGTTTCACTAAAGCTTTTATCGCTTTCTAAATAATCTTTTACTCCAAAAACATTTAATAATGCTGATATTTCATTATCCTCTGTAATCACTTCTCTAAAAAATGAGACAATATCTTCTGGTGTTATCTTATTTCCATCACTCCAATATACATCATCTCTTATTTTGAAAACATATTCCAATCCATCATCATTCACTTCATAACTTTCTGCTAATGAAGGTTGTATATTTCCTTCTGAATCAAGTTCTACCAATCCTTTGCTAGTTGCACAAACTATATCTTGTTGCCTTTTATCTAAATCTCCTATAGATTTTAAATTTGTTGGTATACTATTTATTGAATAAACAATATCAGCAGTATTACTTGAAGTTTGTTGTGACGTTCTATCTATAAAACTCAATAAAATAACTATAGTCACAATAGAAATGGAAATAGTTAATATTATTTTTTTCAAATTAATTTCTCCTTTCTACATACTTTTTAATAATTATAGCCATAATTATTAAGAATTAATCTTTCAAACTATAAGTTAATATTTTTTATAGCATTATTTCCAATTTATGATATAATCTTTTAAGTAAGATTCAAAATTTTATATTTTGTCAATCAAACTTACTCATCGCATAAAAAGATGAGTTCCCTTTTATAAAATTATGGAGGTACTAAAACATGACAACTGCAATGCAAGTAGTTCAAATAATTTTCCAATCAGTAGCTATTATTTTTATGATTTGCTTTATGTTTATTGGAATATGGTCTTTCATAGCTTTTCTTAAAATAGCTAAGAATCAACGAATTCAAACTTTTTTACTTGAAAAAATAAATAAAAGTATTTCATCACTTGAAAAAGCAACAAGTAAAGATGAAACTTCTTTAGATACAGATTTTTTAATGGAAGATTTAATACCTAATGAAGATGATAACATTATAAAATTCGATGATAATATAAAATAAAAAAAAGTAGTTATAATTTTTTTTAATTTATAACTACTTTTTTTATTTTATATTAAATCATTTTTTCAAATTCTTCTTCTGATAATATAGTAACTCCTAAATCTTGAGCCTTAGTTAATTTAGATCCAGCCTCTTCTCCAGCTATAACATAATCTGTCTTTTTGCTTACACTTCCAGAAACCTTAGCACCCAATGATTCAAGTTTAGCTTTTATCTCACCTCTAGAGTAATTTTGTAAAGTTCCTGTAACTACTACAGTTTTACCATTAAATGAACTTTCCACTATAACTTGCTCCTTAAATGAAGGATTTACTCCAAGCTTTAATAATTCATCTATAGTATCTAATACCTTCTCCTCATGGAAAAACTCTAAAACACATTTAGCTACTATATCACCAACATCTTGTACAGATACTAGCTCATCAAAAGTGGCACTCTTTAATCCATCTATTGATTTAAATTTATTAACTAAATCTTTAGCAGTTTTAACACCAACATTCGGAATTCCTAATGCATATATAAACCTATATAGTTCAGGTGTCTTACTTCTTTCTACTGCATCTAATAAATTCTGAGCCTTCTTTGGTCCAAATTTATCTAAAGTTAATAATTTTTCGTAATCTAGCTTATATAAATCCGCAATTGATCTTATATCAAGCTTTTCAAATAACTGTTCTGCTGTTTTTTCTGAAAAACCTTCAATATTCATAGCATCTCTACAAGCAAAATGAACTATACTTTTTACCATTTGAGGTTTACATGATAATGTATTTTCACAAAAATAGTGAGCTCCATCTAAAACTAAATGACTTCCACAAGCTGGACAAGTCTCTGGTACTCTAATTTCAATAGCATTTTCTAAGCTTGATTCAACAACTCCCATAATTTCTGGAATAACATCATTAGATCTTCTAATAAATACATCTGCACCTATCATTACACCTTTTCTTTTAATATCATCCATATTGTTAAGAGTTGCTCTCTTAACTGTAACTCCAGCAAGTTCAACTGGTTCAAGTATTGCTGTAGGTCCAACTCTACCACTTCTACCAACATTCCATTCAACGTCTAAAAGTTTAGTTGTAGCTTCCTGAGCTTCAAACTTAAATGCAATTGCCCATTTAGGGAACTTAACTGTATATCCTAGAAGTTCTCTTGTTCTTATATCATCAATAGCAATAACAACTCCATCAATATCATAATTTAAATCAAATCTCATATCTTTGATTTCATTTATATATTTTTCTACTTCTTCTAAAGTAGTCGCATATCTTATATACTCATCCATTGGAAGACCTTTTTCTTTTATGAAGTTAAGCATTTCCTCATAAGTTTTGAAGTTTTGTCCTTCCTTATAACCTACATCATAAAAGAATGCAGAAAGTCCCCTTCTAGCTGTTTCTTTGACATTTAGATTTCTTAAAGCTCCAGCAGCACCATTTCTTAAATTTTTAAGTGGTGTTTCTGCTGTAGCATTATATTTATCAAAAGCTTCAACAGTCATTATTGCTTCACCATGAACTTCAAACAAATCACCACTTGAAGTCTTTAATGGAATCTCCTTTATTGTCTTAACTTGAGCTGTTACTTCTTCCCCAGTTTCACCATTTCCTCTTGTTGCAGCAGTTTGAAGAATTCCATCTTCATTATATGTTAAGTTAATAGTTAATCCATCAAATTTCTTTGTTATAACATATCTAAGCTCAGGTAAATTTTCACCCCTAGAATTCATTTCATTTACAAACTTAACATTTCTATTATGCCAGTCTTTTATTTCATCAAAACTTTGAGCCTTGTCTAAACTCCAAAGTCTTGCTTTATGAGTATATTTATTAAACCCTTGAAGAACTACATCACCCACTCTTTGAGTTGGTGAATAAGGTAATACGTATCCTGTTTCTTCTTCTAAAGCTTTTAATTCATCATATTTGCTATCATACTCTTTATCAGATACCGATGGGTTATCTAAAGAATAGTATTCATAGGAATATTTATTTAAAAGTTCAACTAATTCTTCTACACGAACCTTCTTATCCATTTAACTCATCCCTTCTTCATCTACAAATTAAAAGTGGTAAGCCAAGAGTTTCATCTTAAGCCTCCCACTTGTCACTTATAACTCTTATAAAATCTCTAATTTTGCCATTGATAACATCAGCATTTTTACTCCTTGTTGGTTAAATGCTATTGTTAATTTTTTATCTCCATTTACATCTGATACCGCAACTATTGTTCCCTCACCAAATTTACCATGTTTAACTTTTCTTCCAATAGTAGCTTCTGCGGCAGTCATTGTAGATGTTACTGATACTTCATTTGATACTGAACTTGCTCTATTTCCTCCACTAAAATTCCTATTCTCAAAGGTTCCATAATTACTTCTTAAACTATGTGGATTACTATAAGATGGCTTAAATCTACCATTTACTGTTCCTGCTCCTGAAGCTGTCGTTACATCTTTGCTATCCCCAGTAATTGTAACGTATTCTCTAAGTTCAGGTTTAATTTCAGAAATAAAGTCTGATTGAGGATAAGCAACTGTTCTACCAAATACTCTTCTAACTTCTGCTGAAGTCATAAATAAAGTTTCCTTAGCTCTAGTTATACCAACATAGCAAAGTCTTCTTGACTCTTCCATCTCAGCATCACTATTAAATGATGCTTGCCCCGGGAATATTCCATTTTCCATCCCAACCATAAATACTACTGGGAACTCTAATCCCTTTGCGCTATGAATAGTCATTAAAACAACGCTACCATTTTCATCTTCTTCATCTTCAAGTTTATCTGTATCTTGAACAAGAGAAACTTTTTCTAAATAAGCTTCTAATTGAGTCTTATTTATATCAAACTCACTTGAACCTGCTTCTTTTTCCTTTTCATAATTTTTCTCAAAATCAACAGCATCAGATACAAGTTCCTTTAAGTTTTCTATTCTACTCTTATCTTCAATTTGTTTTGAAGCTTCAAGTTCTTTAATATACCCTGTATCTTCCAAAATTGTCTCAATTAAATGTGATACTGGTACAGTTTCAGAAATAACCATCAGGTTTTCCATAAGCTCCATAAACTTTTCAATACCTGCACAATTTCTAGCAGTTAATGTTGGAATAGTTCTAACTTCTGATAATGCATCCCATAAAGGTAATTCATAAGCCTCTGCAAAATCTAAAACCTTTTGTATAGTTGCATCTCCAATTCCTCTCTTAGGAACATTTATTATTCTTCTTAAAGCTATACTATCAGAAGGGTTAACTAGAACTTTTAAATAGCTTAACATATCTTTAATTTCTTTTCTGTCGTAGAACTTAGTTCCACCAACAATCTTATAAGCTATTGCTGCTCTTCTTAAACTTTCTTCAAATATACGTGATTGAGCATTAGTTCTGTAAAGTATAGCAAAATCTTTATATTGTTTATTTTGCTCTTTCTTTATTTTTTCTATTTGATTAGCTACAAATGTACCTTCATCACCATCTGAATATGCTCTATATACCTTAATCTTACTTCCACACTCTTGATCTGTTCTAAGAACCTTGCTTTTTCTATTTGCATTATTTACTATAACAACGTTAGCCGCATTTAATATATTAGCTTTTGAACGGTAATTTTGCTCAAGCTTTATTACCTTTGCGTCTGGATAATCTTTCTCAAAACCAAGGATGTTCTTAATATCAGCTCCACGCCATTGATAGATGCATTGATCATCATCCCCTACAACGCAAATATTTCTATGTTTTGCTGCAAGTAATGTTACAAGCTCATATTGAGCCCCGTTTGTATCTTGATACTCATCTACCATAATATATTGGAATTTTCTTTGATAAAACTCTAATGTTTCTGGATTTTTCTTAAATAATTCTACTGTCTTACAAATTAAATCATCAAAATCCAAGGCATTATTTTCCTTTAATCTTTTTTGATACATTCTGTAAACTTCAGCAATCTTCTTTTCTCTGAAGTTAGATTCATGTTGCCTATAGTAAGAATCTGCACTTTGCATATTATCTTTTGCTCTGCTTATCTTACCCATTATTTCTTGTTCAGTTATTTCTTTGTCATTTATATTAAGAATTTTTATGCACTCTTTTATAAGTGTCTTTTGATCTGTTCCATCATATATCGTGAAATTCTTTTTATATCCAAGTTTTTCTATTTCCCTTCTTAGTATTCTTACACAAGTTGAATGAAATGTAGATATCCACATGTCATTAGCCTTATCCCCTATAAGTGCTTGAACTCTTTCTTGCATCTCTTTAGCTGCTTTATTCGTAAATGTTATTGCTAATATTTTATAAGGAAAAATATTTAAATCTTCTATCATATGAGCCATTCTATGTGTTAGAACTCTAGTTTTACCTGAACCTGCTCCCGCTAAAATAAGTACAGGCCCCTCTACAGTTACTGCACCTTCATATTGTTCTTTATTTAGTAAAGATTTTAAATCCAAAAGAACATCCTCCCTTCATTTTCACGACTAAACTATATCTTTTAATCGAACATACAATCTATATAAAAATTATTATAACATAGTTAGTATATATTATTACCATAATTAATTAAATTTAAAAAACCTATTGTAATATAGACTAATATAATAAATCACACCCTATTAATACGATTTAATAAATTTTGAAAAACGCTCAATGAAATCATTTCCATTTTTTTTGTTTTTGAACGCAAAAAAGCGCAACCCTTGGGGCCAGGTTGCGCTTCAGCAATAAGCAATAAATAAAAAGGGGGCTATTTAATTCCTTTTATTTATCCTTGCATTAATATTATAGTAAAGAAAATTTTATATTGCAAGGGATTTTTGAAAAATATCTTGCTAATTTTTATACATATGAATGTTTTTCTATCATTTTTTGTTTTCTTTCGTTAAAAACTCTTTAATATAGCTAATTCCTCATCTGTAAGTTCTCTATATTCGCCTTCTTCTAAATCTTCATCTAAAGGTAATGTACCAAATTCAGTTCTCTTTAAATATGTAACTTGTTTACCTACAGCCTCAAACATTCTTTTAACTTGATGGAATTTTCCTTCTTGAATAGTAATCATAACTTCTGATCCCTCATCAGTTGCATTTAATATTTCAAGTTTTGCCTCTTTACAAAGATATCCATCATCTAATGTTATTCCAGATTTGAACTTAGCTATATCCTCATCAGTAACTTTTTTATCTATTTTAGCATAATAAACTTTATCAACCTTCCACTTTGGAGATATTAATCTATGATTTAATTCTCCATCGTTAGTTAATAATAATAATCCTACTGTATCCTTATCTAATCTTCCTACTGGAAATGGTTGAAAGACTTGATGTTCAACCTCTAATAAGTCAATTACTGTTTCATCTCTGTTATCATAAGTGGCAGATACTACTCCATCTGGTTTGTTCATCATTAAATAAATAAACTTTCTATAGAAAATTTCTTCTCCATTAATAATAATTTTATCATTTTCAGGATCTACTTGCATTCCACTATCTTTGGCTACTTCTCCATTAACCTCAACTAATCCACTTCTGCAAATTTTCTTAAGCTCTTTTCTTGTACCATAACCTAAATTAGATAGTACCTTATCTAGTCTTTCCATAAAACACCTCGTAAAACTTTTATATAGCTTATTCTATTATTAATATCCCCCAATTGCAAGAATTTAAAAATATAGCCTCCTAGAAATCCATATATTGGATGTTCCCCGGAGGTTCATACATTTTTTGGAACTATTTAATTTCAAACTCAACTATATCATAATCTTCATAGGCAACATCTTTATGAAAGCTTTTATCTAAAACTAGCACTCTATAACTTCCATTCTTAAATGGAACAAATGTATAATAATTTTTTCTACTGTATCCTTGTGCTAAAGTCCATTCACCATTTATCATAATATAAAATTCATAACACACTTCTTTTCCACCTTCAGATACTACTTCAAAAGTAACTTCATTGCCTATTTTTAATTCATTGTATGAAATTTGTAATTTAGTTGAGTTCACAGGTACAACCTCATGAACGTAAACAGAAACTTCCTTTTTACTATCATATTCTTCAGTAGATTTTATATTTTTTGCATATATTACAAAAGTATATTTTCCAGGACATTTTGGTTTTATCTTTATTGATTTCTCATCTACAAAACCAGTATCCTCTACTTCATATCCATTTATTTTAGTTACAAATTTAGTTAAAACATCTTTTGTATTTTTAGTAATTACTTCAACATTAATTGTATCTCCCACTAAATAGGTTTCTTTACTATTTAATAAAATATAATCAATATCTGCTGCTACATAATCTTTTGCCTCAATGAATAAAGATGTAGATGCATCATAGTTTTTTGAAGAAAATTCATCCTTTATTTTAATATCAACTTCATACTCTCCAGCTTCTGTTGGTATAAAATTAACCCAATTATTTATTCCATAATCTATTTTTTCCTTTTCTATACCATTTTTATATATTGTAAATTTATATAGTGGTTTAATTCCTCCATCGGTTTTAATTTTAATATTTACAGTTTCACCTATTATACATCTTTTTCCTTTATCACATTTAACATCAACTATTCTAACTGGTTTTTCACCTTTATTATAAATTTCATATTGAATAGATGCTGTATCTTCATGGTCTCCTTCAAATGAAATATCTTTAACTTTAAGAGTTATCTTATATTTTCCCTCATCCCTCGGTTCCCATACATACTCATTTCCTCTTATATAACCGCTATCTTCTGATATAGGTCCTTCTATAATATATCTATATATTAATTCTCTACCACCATCTACTAAGGCTAATAAATTCACTTCAGTTCCAACTGCTTGTGGTGATTTGATATCACTTTTAAATGATCTAATTTTAACTTCATTATATGGATTTACATTATAAACAATAACAGCCCTATCATCGAATGAATTAGCTGAAAACATATCTCTTACATAGCATAATAGCTTGTACTCTCCCGGCGACTTTTCCTTAAAAGTAACCATACTCTTAGAAGAAAAATCTTGAATACACGTAACCTTTCCTTCTTTATTTATCTTTAAAAATTTATATAATAATTGTCTATTTTTTTCATAGTTAGCTTCTACTTTAAAAATTAACTCTTCATTAATCAATATATTCGGAGTTAAGCATAAGAAGTTCGTTATTTCAATTTTTTCTAAATCCTTTACTTCAAATTTTACAGTTGTAAAATCATCGACATTTCTTTCAGAGTCTACCTTTTTACATTCTATTAATACTTCTATATTACCTGGTTTTGTAGCTGTAAAAACAAACTCATTCTCTGTAGTATAATCCCTTAAAACTTCCCAGTCTTTTTTACCTTTTACCCAAAATCTATATAACACTAATTCTTCATTTGCTGTAACATTAATGTGTAACTTTTCTCCAACATTTATCTTATTCTTATTTATTTTAACTTTATTAATCAATTTCGAGTTTTCAACTATTTCATATTCTGACCTACCAAGATAGTCATATGCATTTTTACAATTGGTTGATTTTCCTTGAACCATTATCATATATTTTCCTGGTTTAGTAGGTTTCCACGTACAAATATTGCTTTTTGAAAAGTCTTGTATAGGCTTCCATATTCCTTCAATCCCCTCCATAAACTTATATTCAACATCATCATTTTCAGTTAAAAATGCTGCAATATTTATATTTTCATTTAAGTCAGCAGGGCTTTTATTGTCAAAATCAATTAAAACCTCTTTCATCTCTCTCCACCTCACCATATAATATATACTTAATCTCACCATAGTTTATATAATTTTCTATATAAATTATACTATTTCCTTTTTAAAATAAAAACTGAAATTTGTCTAATATATATAAAAAAAAGAACAAACTATAGATATATTTCTACAGTTTATTCTATATTTTTATCCTTCACCAAATATATTAAATTTTTTTGTAATCTCTTATCATCTTCTATAGTTCTTTTCTTAGCATTAGGAGTTTTTCCTCCACCCCGTCTTATCTTTTGGGATAAATGCCTTTGTTCTAACATTGCTCCAATGTTTTCATTTGTGTAGATATATCCTTTAGGACTAATTACAGCAGCTTTTCTACCTAAGCAAATAGCAGCAACTCCATAATCCTGAGAAACTATAATATCATCACTAGTACATTCATTTACTACTTTCATATCAACACTTTGAAATCCACTATCAACAACTCTAACTTCTCCATAGTCTACTGTTATGTAATGATGAATATCACAATAAATTATAAGGTCTAACTCATACTCTTTTGCTATCTTTGTAATAATGGAGATACCTGGACAGGCATCTCCATCAACTATAATTTTCATATTGTAAAATAATTATTTTAATCTAGATTCTAATTCAGCTTTTAAATCTTCATAACCTGGCTTACCAAGTAAAGCAAACATGTTCTTCTTGTATGCTTCAACTCCTGGTTGGTCAAATGGATTTACTCCTAATAAGTACCCACTTATTCCGCAAGCTTTTTCGAAGAAATAAACTAATTGTCCAAAGTAGTATGGGTTTAACTCAGGAATATTTAATACCATATTTGGTACTCCACCATCATTATGAGCTAATAAAGTTCCTTGGAATGCTTTCTTATTAACGAAGTCAACAGTTTTTCCTGCTAAGAAGTTTAATCCATCGGCATCATTTTCAGAAGCTTCTATGATTATTTCTTTAGTAGCCTTTTCTACATTAAGAACTGTTTCAAACATTATTCTATTACCATCTTGGATGAATTGTCCCATTGAATGTAAGTCAGTTGAGAAATCAACTGCTGCTGGGAATATACCCTTTTGATCCTTACCTTCTGATTCTCCATATAATTGCTTCCACCATTCATTGAAGTAGTGTAAAGATGGCTCATAGTTAACTAATACTTCTACAGCTTTACCTTTATTGTATAAAGCATTTCTCATAGCAGCATATTGATAACAAGCATTTTCTTTTAATGAAGGATTAGAGTAAATTTCTCTTGCATCAGCAGCTCCTTGCATTATTTCTTCAATATTTACTCCAGCAGCCGCGATTGGTAATAATCCAACTGCAGTTAAAACAGAGAATCTTCCTCCAACATTATCTGGAACAACAAAAGTTTCGTAACCCATTTGATCAGCTAAACCTTTTAAAGCTCCTCTTTCTTTATCTGTAGTAGCAAATATTCTTTCTTTTGCTCCTTCAACTCCATATTTCTTTTCCATGAAGTCTTTGAATAATCTAAATGCTATTGCAGGTTCAGTTGTAGTACCTGACTTAGAGATAACATTAACAGATACATCTAATCCTTCGATAGCTTCAAATAATTCTGTTATATATGTTGAACTTATATTATTTCCAACAAAGAATATTTTTGGAGTCTTTCTCTTATTGTTTGGTAGCATATTATAGAAGTTATTTGTTAACATTTCTATAGCAGCTCTTGCTCCAAGATATGAACCACCTATACCTATAACAACTAAAACGTCTGAATTTGATTGAATTTTTTTAGCAGCAGCTTGTATTCTTGCAAATTCTTCTTTGTCATAATTAACTGGTAGATCAACCCATCCTAAAAAGTCACTACCAGCTCCTGTACCCTCATGAACTGTATCGTGAGCCCACTTAACCATACCTTCCATCTTATCTAATTCACTTAAAGACGCATATGGTTGAACTTTTGATAAATCTAAACTTAAACCATTTTTCATTTTCATACCTCCAAATAATGTGGGATTTTTAACAACCTTTATTATATCATAATTTTTCTTATACTAACAATTTTAACAATAATTAATTTAATAAATTATTCTGTCATTACTTTAATTACTTGCTCAACCTTTTCTTCATTTAATGCCTTGGCTTTCCCTACATTTCCACCAAGCTTATTCCACACATAATTATGCACTTCAACACCATTTGAAAAATCCAATTCTAACCATTTTTTTAATTCATCTGAAAGATAATCATCTTGGCCTTTTAGTTCATTAACCATTTGAGTAACAGCCTCTCTAGTAATTTCATTTTGTCCCCATATTTGCCCATCATCTGCTATTATTATAGTATTAGCCATATGATGTACTATATCATAACATTGAGTTAAATCCATATGTGATACTGCACTATTGGCATTTTCTATAACTTCATTTTCTATCACTGTATTTTCCTTTTTTGAATTTTTATTCTCATTAATTTCACTTACTTTATTAAATGCAAAATTAACAATTTCATATCCATTACTCCATAATACTAATATTGTTGAAAGTGATATTATTAATACTAAAAGAATTACAATTATTTTTTTCCCATTGGGTGATTCTTCTTCCAACTCTTCTTCAAATTCATCATCTTCATCATCATCTTCTAACTTTTGTTCCCCATCATCCATCATCTCTTTAATTTTTTTATTCATAAAATCTTCTACATTAGTTTCCTTATTCCCTTTTATCTCCATCTTATTATCCTCTTCAGCGATCTCTTGTTTATCACGCTTAATAGTTTCATCTAGTCTTTCTTTAACACTTTTCCCCATAAATGTACCCCTCCTAATTTATATCTAGTTACACAATGATTATACCATATTATTACATTTATGGTTATTAAAAACATATTTTTTGATGATTTTTCACTTTAATTTAGTTTTTTTAAATCATCAATTTTATTTTCCACTTCATTTATATATTCCTCAAAAGTTAATCCTCTATTCATTATATCTTCAGCCACTTCTTCATTACCAATATATCTAAAATGCCAAGGCTCATAATTATATCCTGTTATATCCTCCTTACCCTTTAAGTATCTCAATATGAATCCATACTTATAGCAATTTTCATTAAGCCATCTAAATGCATCCGTATTTTCAAAACCTTCATCTAAGGTTGAATACTCATCACACAAAATGTCTATAGCTAGTCCACTTTGATGTTCTGAAGCACCTGGCTCTGCAGTATAAGCACGAGTTCTCTCCTTTCCATTTTGCTTCATCCTAGTATCATATAATTCCTTCTGTACACCATAACTTCTATACCCTGATACTCCAACCAATGAAATACCATCTTTTGCTGCTGCAGCAAACATTTTCTTTACTGCATCTGCTGCAGCATTCTCTAAATTATTATCTTGAACATAATCCAAAAATTTTGCTTCACACTTTTTCAAATTACTCGGAATATAATCCTCAGCTAATTTATTCTCCCTATTAATTAAAATAAAATACTCATTATTTAATATATTTTCTAATCTTTCTATTTCCTTATAATCACTTTCCATATCTTCATATTCTAATTTTTTCTTCTCTGTACTGGCCAATAAAACTTCACTACCGCTACTATTTACACTAATACTCTCATCATCTTTCTCTAAGTTACTCAGTCTAATATTTGTTAAGTAACATACTCCAACTATAACCACACCAATTACTAGCGCAAACCCCAACTTTTTTAAAATATTATTCATAATATTCTCCTTAATGTAATCTATAATTATATAATATAATGATTCTACATGTATAATTTTTCTAATAATATTCAACATTTATTATAATCTCTTTATACATTTTTTTCCAACTACTTTATTCAAATTTTTAATCTATTTATATTAATTATTATTTATATAAACATAATAACACCATTATAATTCCATAACAAAAAAAATCGCTACATTCCTGTAAAAATACAGGTTTGTAGCGATTTTTTTATTCAAATTCAATAGTTGCTGGTGGTTTTCCTGTACAATCGTACATTACTCTGTTAACACCATTAACTTCATTTACTATTCTAGTTGTTACTTTTCCAAGAACTTCCCATGGAAGATCTGCTGATTCAGCTGTCATGAAGTCACTTGTAGTTACTGCTCTTAGAGCAATTGCATAATCATAAGTTCTTTCATCACCCATAACTCCAACTGATCTCATATTAGTTAAAGCTGCAAAGTACTGTCCAATAGATTTATCTAATCCTGCTTTAGCGATTTCTTCTCTGTAAATTGCATCCGCATCTTGAACTATTCTTACCTTTTCAGCAGTTACTTCTCCAATTATTCTAATACCAAGTCCTGGTCCTGGGAATGGCTGTCTATATACTAATTTTTCTGGTATTCCAAGTTCTAAACCAGCTTTTCTAACTTCATCTTTAAATAATAATCTTAATGGTTCGATTATTTCTTTAAAATCAACGTAGTCAGGAAGCCCTCCAACATTATGGTGAGATTTAATAACTGCAGATTCACCTAATCCACTTTCAATTATATCTGGATAAATTGTACCTTGAACTAAAAAGTCTACAGCTCCAATTTTCTTAGCTTCTTCTTCAAATACTCTTATAAACTCTTCACCTATAATTTTTCTCTTAGTTTCTGGATCCTCTACTCCAGCTAACTTTTCATAGAATCTTTCTTGAGCATTTACTCTTATGAAGTTTAAATCATATTGTCCTTCTGGCCCAAATATAGCTTCAACTTCATCACCTTCATCTTTTCTAAGTAGACCATGGTCAACAAATACGCAAGTTAATTGCTTACCAATTGCTTTTGATAAAAGTACTGCTGCAACAGATGAATCAACTCCACCTGATAATGCACATAGTGCCTTACCATTTCCTACTTTTTCTCTTATTTCTTCAATTGTCTTTTCAACAAATGAATCCATTTTCCAGTCTCCTGAACATTTACAAATGTTATAAACAAAGTTTGATAACATCTTAGTTCCTTCTACAGTATGCATAACTTCTGGGTGGAATTGAACTGCATAAAGATTCTTTTCTTCACATTCCATAGCTGCTACTGGACAAACTGGAGTATTACCTATTATTTTAAATCCTTCTGGAGATTTTTCAATATAGTCAGTATGACTCATCCAACAAATTGTTGTTTCATGTACATCAGCAAATAATTTTGATTCATTATCAACCTTTACTACTGTTTTACCATATTCACTTACTGGAGCAGTAGCAACACTTCCTCCAAGAACATGTGCCATAAGTTGTGAACCATAACAAATACCAAGTACAGGTATTCCTAATTCAAATATTTCTTTATCACATAACGGAGAATTTTCACCATATACACTGTTTGGTCCACCAGTGAATATTATTCCCTTTGGATTCATTTCTTTTATCTTTTCTACGCTTAAATTATAAGGATGAACCTCACAATATACATTGCACTCTCTAACTCTTCTTGCAATTAATTGGTTATATTGACCACCAAAGTCAAGTATTAATACTAATTCTCTATTCATTAGAATCCTCCTAATGTTTTTTCTTTAATTATCTCGTAAAATTATACATTTTTCAACAAAATAGAATTATATTTATTTTTAACTATTAGATAACAGTCAAGGTTTAAATTCATTTCTGAATTACCTTAACTATCATCTATTTATTAACTTCAAATTATTCTCTAACACTATAATTTGGTGCTTCTTTAGTAATGTTTATATCATGTGGATGACTTTCTCTTATTCCTGATGCAGTTTGAACAACAAATCCTGCATTTTCATATAAATCTTCTAAAGTCGCCGCTCCAAGGTATCCCATACCAGATCTTATTCCACCAATTAATTGATATAAAGTATCTGCTACTACACCTTTATAAGCAACTCTACCTTCAACACCTTCTGGAACAAATTTCTTAGTTCCATTTTGGAAATATCTATCAGATGAACCTTTTTCCATAGCTCCTAAAGATCCCATTCCTCTATAAACCTTATAGCTTCTTCCTTGATATATTTCCATTTCCCCTGGTGCTTCTTCACATCCTGCAAGCATTGATCCCATCATACAAGCACAAGCTCCACCAGCTAAAGCTTTAACTATATCTCCTGAATATTTAAGTCCACCGTCGGCAATTACTGGCACTCCATATTTTCTTCCTTCTTCAGCACAATCCATAACTGCAGTTAATTGAGGAACACCTACCCCTGCAACTATTCTTGTTGTACAAATAGATCCTGGTCCAATACCAACTTTTACACAGTCTGCTCCAGCTTCTGCTAAATCTCTTGTAGCTTCTGCAGTTGCAACATTACCAGCAATTATTTGAAGTTCTGGATACTTAGCTTTTATCTTCTTAACTCCTTCAATAACTCCTTTTGAATGACCGTGTGCTGTATCTAATGTAATAACGTCAACTTGAGCTTTAACTAAAGCATCAACTCTATCCATCATATCGTTAGTTATACCAACAGATGCTCCACAAAGAAGTCTTCCTCTTGAATCTTTTGCTGCATTTGGATATGCTCTAACTTTTTCTATATCCTTAATTGTTATAAGACCTTTTAAATTGTTATTTCCATCAACTAAAGGTAATTTTTCAATCTTATGAGCCTTTAATATTTCTAAAGCTTCCTCTAAAGTAGTTCCTTCTGGAGCTGTTACTAAAGGACTTTTTGTCATAACATCTGAAACCATTTTATCGTAGTTTGTTTCAAAAACTATGTCTCTGTTAGTTATGATACCAACTAATTGAGTTCCTCTTGTTACTGGAACTCCTGAGATTCTATATTGAGCCATTAAATCTAATGCTTCTCTTACAGTATGGTCTTCATTTAAGAATATTGGATCTGTAATTACTCCATTTTCTTGTCTTTTAACTCTATCAACTTCTCTTGCTTGGTCTTCTATTGGCATATTTTTGTGGATAATTCCGATTCCACCTTCTCTAGCCATAGCTATCGCCATTTTTGATTCAGTAACTGTATCCATACTTGCACTCATTAGAGGAATATTTAATGTTATTGTTTTTGTTAATTGAGTTTTTAAACTAACTTGGTGTGGTAAAACCTCTGATTTGTTTGGTACTAATAATACATCATCAAATGTGTAAGCTGTTTTTAATATTCTTGCCATACTTAATCTCTCCTATCATTATTATTTGTGTGTTTATGTATATAATAAACGAAATTCTTATTTAGTTATCTTGGAGCCAGCTAAATAAAAATAAGCATATTAAGTCCGCTATCTATAAGTGAACATTAATATGCTTTTTCTTTACACATTATTCGTGTTTAGGTAAATATATTAAATTCACTCATAGATGAAAATTTAAGGTTTTCAGTAGAAACACCCTGCCATATTCAGGGTTTATATGAGTTGTTTTATTATTCGTGTTTTTTTGCTTTTTATTATTATAGTTTATACAATATAGCTTGTCAATACACCAATTTTAATTAAAAAATATCAATAATATATTTTTCTATATAATAAAATATTTTTATCATAAAATTTAATTCTCATTATTTTATATTTAATTATTATTAATATTTAATTTATGACAATTTCTACTTTATAATAAATTTATTTTTTTCATTTTTTAAAATTAAATCTAATCTTATTATTTTATCTCTTTAAAGATTTATTTTAATAATCCTATATTTTTATTATTTAATTTAATACCATACTAAAAGCTTTTAAAATACATTTCTATTAGTGAACTTCCATAAAGGCATGCTATTATTCCTCCAATTGCTAAATAAGGTCCAAAGGCTATTTCAGATTCTTTATCCTTAAGTTTAAAAATTAAAATGAAACCAGCTACAATTCCGCCAAGAATTATAGCTATAAATAAAGTAACTATAATACCTTTAATTCCCAAAAACAATCCACAAATCAATGCAATATCAATATCCCCTTCACCCATACCATGCGTTAAAATAACTATAAGATATATAACTCCAAATCCAATAAATCCACCAGCTACATAATCCCAAGGTATTGATTTAGTTTCTATGCACTCCAAAGCAAGAAATAATACTCCTGCTATTACACCAAATATAACTGTTGAGTTATAAACATATTTAGTTTCAAGATCAATAAAGCCTATTACTATTAATAATGATGCAAATAAGCAGAACTTAAAGCAATCTACCGTAAATCCAAATTTAATATAAATCAATAAATACAAACATGCGTTTAAAGCTTCAATTAATGGATATTTTATAGATATCTTCTCCTTACATTTCCTACATCTACCACCTGAAAATACATAACTAAAAATAGGTATCAAATCTTTAAGCTTTAAATTATATCCACAACTTATACATTGTGACTGTGGAAAAGATATTGATTCTTCTCTAACAATCCTATATATGCAGACATTTAAAAAACTCCCTATAATTAATCCTAATAATATTACTAAAATCATTTCAATTATTACTCCTTAACATAATAAAATATTACTTAATTAATAATATTGTTAATTAAGTAATATTAACTAATTCTCAATTTAGTCATTATACCATTATTTGGTTTTATTTTCTATAATTTATTATAATATATGCAATCTAAATTCTTATACTAAAATAAAAAGAGGATCCAAATCTGAATCCTCCTTATTTATACACAATTATAAATATTATTTACTTTCGCACTTAATTAGTACATTCCATCCATTCCACCCATTCCCGGTGCACCTGGCATTGGAGCTTCTTTTTGTGGAATATCAACAACAGCTGCTTCTGTTGTTAAGAATGTTGATGCTACAGATGCTGCATTTTGAAGTGCACTTCTTGTAACCTTAGTTGGATCAACTATTCCAACCTTAAGCATATTTACATATTCATCATGTAATGCATCGTATCCCATTCCAGCCTCAGAATTTTTAATTCTTTCTATAATTACAGAACCTTCAACTCCTGCATTAGTAGCTATTTGTCTCATTGGTTCTTCTAATGCTCTAACTATGATATTTATACCAACTTGTGTATCAGCAACATCTGACTTTAATTCTGCAACTTTGTTAATTACATTAACATAAGCAGTTCCACCACCTGGTACTATACCTTCTTCAACTGCAGCCTTAGTAGCAGCTAAAGCATCTTCAATTCTAAGCTTTCTTTCTTTAAGTTCTGTTTCTGTAGCAGCACCAACTTTTATTACTGCAACTCCACCAGAAAGCTTAGCTAATCTTTCTTGTAATTTTTCTTTATCAAATTCAGAAGTAGTTTCTTCTATTTGACTTCTTATTTGATTAACTCTTTCCTTAATAGCATTACTATCTCCTCTACCATTTACAATAGTAGTATTATCTTTAGTTATTTTAACGCTTTCTGCTTGCCCTAACATTTCTAAAGTAGTTTCTTTTAAATCTCTTCCTAATTCTTCAGAAATTACTTGACCACCTGTTAAAATAGCTATATCTTGAAGCATTTCTTTTCTTCTATCACCAAATCCAGGAGCCTTAACAGCAACACAATTGAATGTTCCTCTTAATTTATTAACTACTAATGTAGCCATTGCTTCTCCTTCAATATCTTCAGCAATTATTAATAACTTCTTACCTGCTTGAACAATTTGTTCTAATACAGGTAATATTTCTTGTATGTTTGTAATCTTCTTATCAGTTATTAAGATAAGTGGATTATCTAATATAGCTTCCATTTTTTCTGTATCTGTTACCATGTAAGCAGAAACATATCCTCTATCAAATTGCATACCTTCAACAACATCTAATTCAGTACCCATTGATTTAGATTCTTCAACAGTGATAACTCCTTCGTTACCTACCTTTTCCATAGCATCTGAAATAAGTTGACCTATTTCATAATCAGCTGCTGAAATAGCTGCAACTCTAGCTATATCCTCTTTACCGCTAACAGGTTTAGATATTTCTAATATTTCTTTAACTGCTGTATCTACAGCTGTTCTTATACCATTTCTAAGTAACATTGGATTTGCACCAGCTGTTACATTTTTTAAACCTTCTCTTATAATAGCTTGAGCTAAAAGAGTAGCTGTAGTAGTACCGTCACCTGCAACATCATTAGTCTTTGTTGCAACTTCCTTAACTAACTGAGCTCCCATATTTTCATATGGATCTTCTAATTCTATTTCTCTTGCAATTGAAACACCATCATTAGTTATAAGTGGTGAACCAAACTTCTTATCTAAAACTACATTTCTACCTTTAGGTCCTAAAGTAACCTTAACTGTATCTGCTAATTTATCAACACCAACTTGCATTGCTCTTCTAGCTTCTTCACCAAATTGAATCATTTTTGCCATAATATTTTACCTCCCAACTATTCTACTATTGCTAATATATCATCTTGTTTTAAAATTATATATTCTTCACCGTCAACCTTTACGTCTGTCCCTGCATATTTAGAATATAATACCTTGTTTCCAACTTCTACGTCCATAGGAACTCTCTTACCTTCTACCATTGCCCCAGGTCCTATTGCAACAACCTTTGCTTCTTGTGGTTGCTCCTTTGCTGTTCCTGTTAAAAGTATTCCACTCTTTGTAGTTGTTTCAGCCTCTAATTTTTGTATTACCACTCTATCACCTAATGGCTTTATATTCATAAATAAACCCTCCTATATTTTCATTATTAGCACTCACCTCATTAGAGTGCTAACATCTTTATATTTATAATATAATTTTAGTTGCAATCTTTCAACAATTACTTTCTATATTATTACCTTACTAAGGTCAAATATTACTAATTATTCTAATTTATTTTCACTTTACTTTGATTTCCATTATTTTTCTAATGTTTTTCTATATATAAGATAATATTTTATTTCATATATAAAAGCTATGAATTTACTTTAAAATTTCTAAACTCATAGCTAGTTATAATTTTTCAAATTTCCCTTTTCTCTAAGAAAATTATTTATCTTTCCAAATTGACATCCTCAAATTTATCAAGAGTTTCATTTTTAAGAACTGCCTTAATAGTTGTTCCATTGTTTATTTTAGTAAATGCTGCTTTTGCCCTAAGTGGTGGTACTATTGTTCCTGCTCCATTAATACATCCGCCTTCACACATCATACCTTCAATAAAGTTTCCAGGTAATTTTCCCATTTTAGCAAGCATCATTGTCTTTTTACAATCAAGTCCTGATACTTGAACTGGCTTAAACTCAACCTGTACTCCTGAATCTTGTACATAATTCTTAATAGCTGCTGTTAATCCACCAGCTGCACCAAATCCTCTTCCAAATACAGATGCATCATTAACATTTTCTTCTTCACACTGAAATGGGTTAACATCAAATGCTTCAAATAAAGCGAGTAATTCTTCAAAAGTTAATACATAATCAACAGCATCAGCTATTCCAATTCTAACTGCCTCACCCTTCTTAGCTGTACAAGGACCTATAAATACAACTTTTGCCTCTGGGTCATTTTTCTTTATAAATCTAGCAGCTGCAACCATTGGAGAAACTGTTCCAGAAATTCTATCTTTTTCAGTTGGATTAACTTTTTCAATGAAATTCAAGAAACCTGGACAACATGAGTTTGTCATGTATTTATCCCCATTTTCCATTCTTTCTACAAATTCATTAGCTTCATGAACTGTAACTGCATCAGCTCCCAATGCTGCTTCTATCATATCTTCGAATCCAAGTGCTTTAATAGCATTTCTAACTTTTCCATAATTCATAGTTGGTCCAAATTGTCCTGTTATAGCAGGTGCAACTACTGCATACATCTTTCTCTTTCTACCTAACCTCTTAGCAACTGGAACTATTAAACTCTTATCTGAAATAGCTCCAAATGGACATGATCTCATACATGAACCACAATTAACACACATTTCTTCTTTAATCATAGCCCTTCTATCATCTGGATTTATGTCTAAAGCTCCAGTTGGACATGATCTCTTACATGGTCTCATAACCTCTGATATTGCATCATAAGGACATGCTTTTTTACATCCTCCACACTCTTTACATAATTCTTGATTTATATATGCTCGTCCATTAACAATTGTTATAGCCCCAAAATTACATGCTCCTTGACATCTGTGTGCAATACAATTTCTACATGAATCTGTTACATTAAATTTATTTATAGGACATCTATCACAGGCTGCTTCTATAACATAAATAATTTGCTCATCTGGTCTAATATCAATTAGTGATTCTTCTGCATTATCACCATTTGCTAAATATCCAGCTGCGAGCTTAGCTCTTTCTAAAACTATAGCCCTTTCTTTATAAACACAACATCTATATTGTGCTACATCTCCCTTAATAACCTCATATGGAACTTTTTCAATACTTTCTAAAGTAATATTATCATCTTTAGCAAGCCTTGCAACCTCTGTTAATACCTCATGCTTTAATTTTTTAAGCTGAGTTTCAAACTTAAACATATCACCACTCCCCTCTCCTGTATACCAATTCTAATTATACAACATTTTACCATTTATGCCCACTTTTCATAATATTCTGATAATTTTATTTATGTAAATTACTTTTACATTATAAAACATATTTTTAATATAATAATCAATTATTATATTAAAAATCTAAAAAACTTTTTATTATTTATATATAAAAAAGCCCTATGAAATATAAATTCATAAGACTCATTAAATCTAAAGTTCTAATACACTTTATTATCGTTCTTTATTATAAAATCAACTAAAGCATCCTTAATACTATCTATTAATTCAAAATCAATTATAGACATATTATCTGCTTCACTATGAACAATACCAACTATTCCATCTTGACCAATGACTAAAGACGAATCATTCCCTCTTCTAAATGACATATGATCACTACTACCTACAATTCTGCCTTCATTATTTCTAGCATATGGAACCATTTCATAATAAACTTTATTCTCATCTAGTACCTCTATAAAGTCATCATATAATTCTTGACATAATGGATTATTATTTTTAACTGCTAAACCTTCATTTCCCTTCATACCTATACAATCAATATTTATATTATACCAATCTTCATAATTCTCCTTAAAATCTTCCACGAATTTTGAACTACCTATTAAACCTAGTTCTTCTGCATTAAAAGCTGCAAAAACTATATCATGTTCTGGTTTGTTATCTTTGTAATACTTAGCTAAATCCTTAGCTGATTCAAGTAATACTGACACTCCTGAAGCATTATCAATGGCTCCTTCAATTTTTTTTACTTTTATTTTTGAGGATTGATGGCTACTAGATGTCTCTTCCAGCCTTTCTCTTACAGTAACATGGTCAAAATGAGCTGAAATTACAACTGCTTTAGTACTATCCTTACCTTTTATTACACCAATAACATTATTTACAACGTTATCATTTTCTTCATTAGGATTAAATATAGATCTCATTTCTTTATTTAAATAAACTTCATGATAAAAACTACCATTATTAAATGGATCTAAACTTATAGCTTCAAAGTAATTTTTTATAAACTCTGCTGACCTAGTATTCTCATCGGTTCCAACAACTCTAGATAAGTATTCATCTGACGTAAGCTCTTCCATTATACTTTCTATATCTAATTTTTCAGGATTTTTACCTGCTTCAGTACTTAACTGTTCTTCGTAATCAATTACTCCTCTACTAGATACAACTTTATCTACTACACCGCTACATCCAGTGAAAAGTAAATTCAAAACTAATACACTTGATATAATAGATATTAATTTATTTCTTATGTTCATAATACTCTCCCTTAATATATTAAATTCTACTCTTTTCCCTTTATATTCTCCATCTTATATTAAATATATTCTCACTTTTAATCTGTTAATTTGTACAAAAAATAATACACAATAATAAGCCCATTTTAACTCATCATTGTGTATATTCTTTATAAACTAAAACTAAAATTAGTTTTCTAGTGATTTTCTCTAAATATAACTATTCAACTTTAATATTGTTTTCTCTTGCATAATAGAATAAATATTGTTGCGCAAGTCCTGCAAGTTCTCCAAACTTTTCCCTACCAAAGACTCTTATTTTATTTAATGACACATCTGGTGCTAAGTAAAAATGAATCATTGCTCTTTTTATCCATACATCAACTGGAAAAGCTGAATGTTTACCCATTGAAAATAACATTATACAATCAGCAACCTTAGCCCCTACCCCCATAAAGTTTTGAAGGGCCTTATGACACTCATCAACAGGTAATGACTTTATATATTCTAAATCAAATTGTTGTAACTCTTCATTTAGAGTTCCATTATTTTTAGCTTCAATAGCAGCATTAACCTTTGATATAGTATCTATTATGTATTTACTTCTAAAAGATGCTCCTGTTTCTTTTATTTCTTCTAAAGTTGCTTGTTTTAATTGTTCAGGAGTTGGAAATGCATAATAGATATTTTCCTTATATTGAATCTTATCTCCCCATCTTTCAGATATCTTTTTAATAGTCTTCATTATTGAAGGAATACTATTTCTTGCAGATATTATAAAACTTATTAACATTTCAAAAGGATCTTGATTTAATATTCTTATACCATAACCAAATTCAACACTTTTCTTTAAAAGTTCATCTTTTGATAATTCTTCCTTTACCTCTTCATAATTCACATTTAAATCAAAGTAATCTTTCCATACTTCATCAAAATCTTTCATATTAGTATTAAGAATTGTTACTGTACTTCCTTCTTGAACCACTTCTATAACTCTTCTATATGCAACAATTATGTAATTTGTATCAGTAATTCTTTCCCATCTAAAACATTGCCCACACTCTAATATTTGCTTTATATTAAAATCCTTAACATTTTCTAGTATTATTGAATTTTCTTTTTCTATTATATTTGTATAATTCATTTTTTCACCTCATTATGACACTAACGGACTTTTATCATTTATACTTCTATTGTTTCAAAACTTTTATCTTTATATTCTAAAGATAAATATTATTAATTAATAATTTATATCTTTAATGCTATATTAAATGACTTTCTTTTTCAATATTTTAATAATATAAACTTTAAAATTTATTATAAAATAAACCATTATAGTTTCTACCCCCTAACTATAATGGCTTATTTATGAAATACAATTAATTATTCTAATAGATATAGATTATAATCTTAAATTTATAATAATTATTAAATCTTCTTATCTATTAATTGAATATACATTTTTATATTCTTCAATTATATTTTCTAATACTTCAGCCGATACTCTCATCATTTTAGAACATCTTGTTTCATTTTCATAATACTTCTCCTTTAGAGTAATACAATCTAAAGTATTCATTCTATAATTAAATTCATTTAAAAATTTTGAAGTCATTTCTCTAACATGAGGACTTTGATGTCCCCTTTCTGTAGTAAACATTACTCCTAATGCTGCTATAGCTCCCGTTGCTGCACCACAAACACTACCTATAGTCATTCCTCCACCAAATGATGCCATTGTCATTAAAGTTTGTTTTGAAAGATTTAAATCATAAACTTCATTAGTAGCTAAAAGTATACATTCGGCACAATTTAAATCATACTTTTTATCATAATATTTCATTGTAGTTTCTATTAACATTTAATTATTATCTCCTTAATGCATATAAACATTATAAAATTTTATCATTATTATAACATAAAACAATAAGAGGTAACTACTCGTCAGCAGTTACCTCTTATGCTTAAATTAAAGCGCATTTTTAGTTTTACTCTTTTTAAATATATTAAAATCCAAATATTTTGTAACAGCAAAGTTTACTTAAATTTTTTTACAAATTCAATTAGGCATTATAATTGTAGAATCCTCTTCCAGTTTTTCTACCTAACCATCCTGCTCTAACATACTTTCTTAAAGTACTACTAGCTCTATATTTATTATCTCCTGTTTCATTATATAAAACATCCATGATAGCTAAACAAACATCTAATCCAATTAAATCTCCTAATGCTAAAGGTCCCATTGGGTGATTTGCACCAAATTTCATAGCTGTATCTATATCTTCAACTGATGCAATTCCTTCTTGAAGAATAAATGAAGCTTCGTTAATCATTGGAATAAGTATTCTATTAACTACAAATCCTGGTGCTTCTGCAACCTCTACTGGTTCTTTACCAATTGCTAAAGATAACTCTTTAACAGCATCAAAAGTCTCTTGTGAAGTAGCCATACCTCTTATAATTTCAACAAGCTTCATTACTGGAGCTGGATTAAAGAAATGCATTCCTATAACCTTTTCTGGTCTACCAGTTGCTGAAGCAACCTCTGTTATTGATAAAGAAGAAGTATTTGAAGCTAAAATAGTTTCTGGTTTACAAATCTTATCTAACTCCGCAAATATTTCTTTTTTAATTTTCATATTTTCAATTGCAGCTTCAACAACTAAGTCACAATCTGCAGCTAAATTCATATCAGTAGTCCCTGAAATTCTAGATAATATATCTTCCTTAGTTTCCTCTGTCATTTTTCCCTTAGAAACTAATTTAGATAAGTTCTTGTTAATTCCAGTAAGTCCTCTTTCAACAAATTCATCCTTTATATCTCTAACTATAACTTCATAACCTTTTTGAGCAAAAGCTTGAACTATTCCAGCACCCATAGTTCCTGCACCTAAAACAAAAATCTTTTCCATTATAACCTCTCTCCTTTATTAAGTGAAAAACTAAAAGTAACTCATTATTAGTTATTAACATAGAAATTAGAAATTAGAATTTAAAACATATTTTACTTCAAATAAGTACTTATTAATTTTTCACTTTATCAATTCTCAAATATCTGATTTTTTATTTATATAAGTTTATATTTAATACCATTTAACCCATACTATACTAAATTCTGCAAACTAACGGTTCTTCAGTTTCTACAGATTCTTTTAATTTATTTATCATTTCTGGTATAACCTTATTTAAATCACCAACTATAGCATAATCAGCAACTTTCATAATTGGAGCACTTTCATCTTTATTAATAGCTATTATCATATCTGATTCTTGCATACCAGCAACATGTTGAATTGCCCCTGAAATACCACAAGCAATATAGATTGTTGGCCTTACAGTTTTACCAGTTTGTCCTACTTGATAATCTCTTTCTATCCAACCTTTATCTACAGCACCTCTTGATGCACCAACAACTCCACCTAAAACAGTTGCTAACTCTTGTAATAATCCGAAGTTTTCTTTGCTTCCAACTCCTCTACCACCAGCAACTATAAATTTAGCTTCTCCGATATCAACAATATCTTTATTAGCTTTAACTACTTCTAAAACTGTAGTTCTAATATCTGATGCTTCTAAATGAACATCAACTTTTTCTATATTATAATTCTCTTTCTTTTCAGTTAACTTTGAGAATACTCCTGGCCTTACAGTCGCCATTTGTGGTCTGTGGTTTGGACAAGCAATTGTTGCCATTAAATTACCACCAAATGCAGGTCTTGTTGCAAGTAAATCTCCATTAGTAACATCTACTTCTAAAGATGTACAATCTGCTGTTAATCCTGTTGAAAGTCTAGCTGCAACTCTTGGTCCTAAATCTCTACCTATGAAAGTAGCTCCAATAAATAATATACCTGGCTTTCTTTCATTTGCTAAATCACAAAGAACTTTTGTATATCCATCTGTCGTATAATTTTCTAATTCTTCATGTTCAGCTACTAGTATTTCATCAGCACCATGTTCACCTAAAATATCAGCTAAACAAGCTACATTATTTCCTAATAATACAGCAGTAAGATTAACTCCTAACTCATCTGCTAATCTTCTACCTTCTCCTAATATTTCTAAAGAAACCTTTTGTAATTCACCATTTCTTTGTTCAGCGAATACCCAAACGCCATTATATTCTGCCATATTCATCTCCAATTACCCTCCTACTATCTTAGATATAGTGTTTTTCTTTTAACTTTCCTAAAACATATGCTACTGCTTCTGGAGCTGATTCTTTAACAATTTCTCCTGCGCCCTTAGCTTCTTTAGTCATTGACTTTTTAACCTTTGTTGGTGAACCCTTTAACCCTAGTTCTTCAACTGGTACATCAATATCTGCTGCAGTCATCATTTTTACTTCTTTATTTACTGTATCAAATATATATTGAACGTTCATATATCTTGGATTATTTAATTCCTCAATTGCTGTTAAAAGAACTGGAGTTTGAACTTTTATTAATTCATATCCATCCTCTAATGCTCTATTAACTATTAGTCCATCTTCCTCAACCTTAACATCTTGTACATATGTTACTTGAGGAACATTTAAATGCTCTGCTATTTCTGGTCCAACTTGTGCAGTATCTCCATCAATAGCTTGTCTTCCAGCAAAAATTATATCGTATTCTAATTTTCTAATTGCTGCTGCAATTGTTTTTGAAGTTGCTAATGTATCAGCTCCTCCAAATGCTCTATCAGTTAAAAGGATAGCTTCATCAGCTCCCATACATAAAGCTTCTCTTAATGCATTCTTTGCTTGAGGAGGTCCCATGCTAATTACAGTCACGTGTGCCCCATAATTGTCTTTTAATTGTAATGCTGCTTCTAAAGCATGTTTATCTTCTGGATTTATTATTGAAGGAACACCATCTCTTATAAGAGTTCCTGTTTTTGGATCAATTTTTACAACAGTTGTATCTGGTACTTGTTTTAAACAAACTACTATCTTCATTATTAAAGCCTCCTCTTATCTTAATGCAGCGCCTGCGATAACCATCTTTTGAACTTCAGAAGTTCCTTCATAGATTTCAGTTATCTTCGCATCTCTCATCATTCTTTCAACTGGATATTCCTTAGTATATCCATATCCACCATGAAGTTGAACAGCCTTAGTTGTTACATCCATCGCAACTTCAGCAGCAAATAATTTTGCCTTAGCAGCATCTACTGAATATGGAAGCTTATTTTGTTTAAGCCATGCAGCTTTATATACTAATAACTTAGCCGCTTCAATTTTTGTTTCCATTTCTGCAATCATCCATTGCAATCCTTGGAATGCTGATAAAGATCTACCAAATTGTTTTCTTTCTTTCATATATTTAACAGATTCTTCATAAGCTCCTTCTGCAATTCCTAAAGCTTGAGCAGCTATACCAATTCTTCCCCCATCAAGGGTTTTCATTGCTATACTAAATCCTTTACCTTCTTTACCAATTAGATTTTCTTTTGGAACTATACAGTTTTCAAATATAAGCTCAGTTGTAGAAGATGCTCTAATTCCTAACTTTTCTTCTTTCTTACCAATTGAGAATCCAGGGAAGTCTTTTTCAACTATGAAAGCTGATATTCCTCTAGTTCCTTGCGACTTATCAGTCATAGCAAATACTATGAAAGTATCAGCAACACCACCGTTTGTGATGAATATTTTAGAACCATTTAAAATATAATTATCTCCATCTAATACAGCTGTAGTTTGTTGCCCTGCAGCATCTGTACCTGCACCTGGTTCAGTTAAACCAAAAGCACCAATCTTTTCACCTTTAGCAAGTGGCACTAAATACTTTTCTTTTTGTGCCGGAGTTCCATTTTCATATATTAATGAAGCACAAAGTGAAGTATGAGCTGAAACAATAACACCTGTTGTTCCACAAACTTTTGATAATTCTTCAACAGTGATGATATATGATAATACATCTCCACCAGCTCCACCGAATTCTTTAGGAAATGGTATACCCAGCATTCCTAATTCAGCCATCTTCTTCACATTCTCCATTGGAAATCTTTCTGTTTCATCTATTTCTGCAGCTATTGGTTTTACTTCATTAACTGCAAATTCTCTTACCATTTGTCTCACTAACTCTTGTTCTCTAGTTAATCCAAAATTCATTGCCTTTTTACCTCCCTGCAATACCCTCATTTATGTGTATAATACACTTGCTTATATATTTAAATTTAATTAAATAACTATTTATTTTGGAAATTCTTTTCTCTTCTTTCTAAGAATGCAGTCATTCCTTCAACTTGGTCTTCTGAATCAAAGCACTTACCAAAATCCTCTGCTTCAATTTCAATAGCTTTATCTATATCTACTTGTATACCTCTATTAATAGCATCCTTACAAAGCTTAACTGCTATTGGCGCATTAGCACAAATTGTAGCTGCCATTTTTTTAGCTTCTTCCATTAAATTTTCTAACGGTACAATTTTATTAACTAAGCCAATTCTTAAAGCCTCCTCGGCATTAATCATTGCACAAGTATAAATTAGTTCTTTAGCCTTACCTAAACCAACTATTCTAGGTAATCTTTGAGTTCCTCCAAATCCTGGTGTAATTCCAAGGCCAGCTTCTGGTTGAGCAAACTTCGCCTTTTCTGAAGCTATTCTTATGTCACATGCCATAGCAAGTTCACAACCTCCCCCTAAAGCAAATCCTGATATTGCAGCTATAACTGGCTTGTCTAAATTTTCTAATCTTCTAAATACTCTATTACCTAAAAGACCAAATTCCTCTCCAGCTTTAGAATCTAGATCTTTCATTTCAGCTATATCTGCCCCAGCAACAAAAGATTTTTCTCCCGATCCTGTAAGTATTACACAATAAACATTGCTATCATTCTCAATATTTGTTATAGCTAAATCTAAATCTTTTAAAGTATCTGAATTTAATGCATTCAATGCTTTCGGTCTGTTTATTGTTATAATTGCTAAATTCCCTTCTTTTTCAAGAGTTACATTTTTTAACTCTTCATCTAAAATAACATTTTTAATCTCCATAAATTCTCCTCCCATCATACCCATCAATACCATAAATACCCATTTTATTGTTAGATAATTAACAAAGAACCTCAAAAAAAACTCTCATATTTCTCCTTCTTTGTTTCCTCTTTGGTTAGAAGATTCTGAATAATCATAACTCACTTATAATTATAATATCTAAATTTATCATTTGCAATCAATATTTTCTTAATTAGTATATAAATTACATTTTTTCAATCTTTTTCTTGGAATACGTTTTCTAGCTCTTTTTTTCAACTTTATTTTCCATTGTATACTTATTGACAAAGTTAGAAAATAAAATTTAGAAATAAAAAATAGTTGTTGCCATAAGCAACAACTATTTTAATTATCTTTCATTAAATATACTAAAGTTAATAAACTTTCTGATAGATGAACATTTTCTACTTTAACATCCTCAGGTACAACTAAATCTACAGGTGCAAAATTCCAAATACCTTTTATTCCACCCTTAACTAACATATCACTAACCTTTTGTGCATTAATTCTTGGAACACATATAATCCCAATATCTACGTTATTTTCTTGTAAAAATTCAGCTAAGGTATCTATATCTCTAATTTCAATATCTCTTATTCTCATTCCTACAAGCTTTGGATTAGCATCAAAAATGCACTCAATAGATAAACCTAACTCAGAAAATCTATTATAGTTAGCAATTGCCTGACCTAAATTACCTGCACCAATTATTACTCCTGTATATTCTTTATCTAATCCTAAAATTAAACTTATTTGTTTATATAATTCTTTTACATTATATCCGTATCCTTGTTGTCCAAAGTCACCAAAATTATTTAAATCTTGTCTTATTTGAGATGCTGTAAATCCAATTTTTTCACCTAACTCTTTAGATGAAATTCTATCTACATCATTTCTCATTAGCTCTTTCAAATATCTATGGTATTTTGGTAATCTTTTAATTACTGCCATAGAAACATTTTTCTTTTTCTCCATAGTATATGAATCTCCTTAATACACTTCAATAATATTCCTATTATAATCCAACTTTGATAATATAATAACATACTTTTTGTTTTTTTTCTATATTTTAATATATAAGTAAAACTTTTTTATTATAATTTCCAAATTTAGTTTTTCCAATTTTATTTAATTTTATTAATTTTTATGTATGAAAATTCTTTAAAGATTTGTAAATGTTTTTACTATTTTAAAAAATAGAGACTTATGTATAACTTAGCAGATCAGTTATACATAAGTCTCGTATAGAATCAAAGTCAGATATTATGGACTATCTGACTTATATACAAGAATCAAAGTGATCTTGTATGCTATGCCCTTACGCCTAAAATGTTCTCGACTTATTTTATTATAATCAAGGTGCTATTCTTTGTCAATATTTATCGAATTATTCTCATTGAATTTAAGACAGCTATTAATGTTACTCCTACATCAGCAAAAACTGCAGCCCACATATTTGTTAAACCTAATACAACTAATAACATTACTATAATCTTAACACCTAGTGAAAATATTATATTTTGCCATAAAATTTTATTAGTTCTTCTAGATACCCTTATAGCTTCTGATATCTCCTCAATCTTATCTTTCATTAAAACAACATCAGCTGCTTCTATTGCTGCATCTGAACCTATTCCACCCATAGCGACTCCTATATCAGCTCTTGCTAAAACTGGAGCATCATTTATTCCATCTCCAACAAATAATACTTTTCCTTTTGATCTTCTCTTATTTAATATCTCTTCTACTTTACTTACCTTATCTCCAGGTAAAAGTTCTGAATATACTTCATCTATTCCTATATCCTTTGCCACCTTATCAGCAACACTTCTATTGTCACCTGTAAGCATTATAGTCTTCTTTATTCCAACTTCTTTTAATTCAACTAATGCTTCTTTTACATTTCCCTTTATTTCATCTGAAATAACTATATTTCCTTTATACTCACCATTAATAGCAACATGAACTATTGTTCCAATAGAATCTATATCATCATAACCTATATTGTTAATCTTCATTAATTTACTATTTCCAAGTAAAACATCATTTTTTCTTATAGTTACTTCTATTCCATGTCCTGAAATTTCTTTATAGTCTTTTATTTCATCCTTATTAACTTCTTTTCCATAAGCCTTTGCTATTGATATTGCAATTGGATGATTTGAATGTGATTCTCCCATAGCAGTAATTTCTAATAATTCTTCTTTACTTATATTTTTAGCATTTATTTCAGTCACTTCAAAAATACCCTTTGTTAAAGTTCCAGTCTTATCAAATACTACTATTTCACTATCTTTAAGTGCCTCTAAATAATTTCCTCCCTTAACTAAAATACCTTTTTTAGAAGCTGCTCCTATTCCTGAGAAAAACCCTAATGGAATTGAAACAACTAAAGCACAAGGACAAGATACAACTAATATAGAAAGTGCTTTATAAAGCCAATCCGAAAAAGTGGCATCTTTAATTATCATAGGCGGTATTATAGCTACTAATGCTGCAATTGTAACTACTATTGGGGTATAAATTTTTGCAAACTTAGTTATAAACTTTTCTGTTGGAGCTTTTTTATTAGATGCATTTTCTACTAATTCTAAAATTCTAACAACTGTTGATTCTCCAAATTCCTTATCTACTTTAACCTTTAAAACACCATTATTATTTATTGAACCTGATAATATTTCATTTCCAATTGTAACTTCACGTGGTACTGATTCCCCAGTCAATGCAGAAGTGTCTATAAAGCTTGTTCCTTCTAAAATAGTCCCATCTAAAGGTACTCTTTCTCCAGGTTTAACAATAATAGATTCACCTATTGATACTTCTTCTGGTGACACTCTAATTTCCTTACCATTCCTTAAAACATTTGCATAATCAGCTCTTATATCCATAAGAGAAGATATTGATTTTCTTGATCTATTTACAGCATACCCTTGGAATACTTCCCCTATTTGATAGAACAACATAACTGCAACAGCTTCTGGATATTCCCCAATAAAGAATGCTCCTATTGTAGCAATACTCATTAAGAAATTCTCATCAAAAACCTCTCCTCTAATAATATTCTTAATAGCACTTAATATTACTTCTCCACCTATTATCAAATAACTTATTCCAAATAAAATAAATGATAATAAATTTTCATTACTTTTATAGGCTAATGCAATAATATAAACTATGGCTCCAATTATTAATAATAAATTATCTTTAACATATCCTAAAAATCCATTATTATTTTCCTTAAATTCATGAGTATGACCATGCTGTTCTTTTTCATGATTTTCATGCTCATGACTATTAGTACAACAACTACTAGTACATTTTGCTCTACTAGAATCTATATCTTTATTATCTGCTTTTTCACTGACTTTAACATGTGGTTCCAATTTTTTAACTATTGATTTAATTTCATTTATTATATTATTTTTTTCTTCTTCTTTATTAATCTCTACTGTTAATACTGTTGTTGAAAAATTTAATGAGGCGTTTTTTATTCCATTTATTTTATTAACTTTAGCTTCTATTTTATTAGCACAATTAGCACAATCTAATCCACTTAAAACTAATTTAATTTCCATACAAGATTACCCCCCTTATTTTTTATCATATCTATTCAGTGATATGTTTTAATCCTTCATCAAATATATGCTTAATATGTTCATCATCTAAAGAATAATAAATTATCTTTCCTGCTCGTCTAAATTTAACAAGTCTAGCAGATTTTAAAACTCTTAATTGATGGGAAATTGCTGATTGACTAACATTTAATAAAACTGATAAATCACAAACACACATTTCCGACTCAAATAATGCACAAAGTATTTTTATTCTTGTACTATCTCCAAAAACCTTAAATAACTCTGCTAAATCATATAAAGTTTCATCTTTTGGTAATTTCTCCTTAACTTTATTGACTATTTCTCCATGTATAACATTACAGGAACAACTCTCAATATTATTATCAACATTAGTTTTCATAGTATATTCACTCCTATCATAAATAGTATTTGTATTTAAAATAATATTTATTTTTACATTTTAATATATGAATAATTGTTCATATGTTTATATTATTATTATATGCTTATCCTACTAAATTAGTCAACATTATTTTCCTAAATATTTCTTTTATTTTTTTATATAATAAAAAGCACCTAAATTAGTAATATATTTAAAACCAATTTAGGTACTTAACTATTTTAATTATGCTATATTTTTTAATCCATCATTAGAATTGCCTGAAACTTTTCTTTTTGATTTCCTACTTTCTACTATTTCATTTATAACCTTAAATATTTGAATTATTAATGTTGGTATAAATGCTAATACATATATTTGCACATATTGAATTGCCAATAAGTTTTCTACTTCAAATAACATCTGAAGTCCTGGAATAAATAATACTGCATTTAATAACACTAAACCTATTCCAAAGGCATACCAAACATACTTATTAGAAAATACACCTAATTTAAATATTGAACCTTTACTTCTACAATTAAATCCATGAAATAATCTAGCTAAACAAAGTGTTGCAAATGCCATAGTTGAAGCTGTTAAAGGAGTTTTCGTAGGATCTCCTAAATAAAAAGCAATTATTGTAAATATAGCGATTAATAAACCTTCTAACCCTAATCCTAATAAAAAATCCTTATTTAAAATAGATTCATTCTTTCCTCTTGGCCTATCTTTCAATAAATCTTTATTAGATTTCTCCATACCTATTGCTATAGCAGGTAAACTATCTGTTAAAAGATTTATAAATAATAAATGAACCGCTGCAAAAGGCATTGGTAAAGCCATAATTGAAGAATATAAAACTGCTATTATTCCTGAAGTATTACCTGATAATAAGAATTTTATAGAACTCTTTATATTGCTATAAATACTTCTACCATTAGAAACTGACTTTACTATTGTTGCAAAATTATCATCTGTTAAAATTACTGAAGCTGCATCTTTAGAAACTTCTGTACCTGTGATACCCATTGCCATACCTATGTCTGCCTGTTTCAACGCTGGAGCATCATTTACACCATCACCTGTCATAGCAACTATTTGTCCCTTTTCTTGCCAAGCTCTCACTATTCTGATTTTATGCTCTGGAGATACTCTTGCATAAACAGATATATGTTCAATATTCTCTTTTAATTCTTCATCTGACATTTTATCTATTTCTAATCCTTCGATTGCTCTATCTCCATCCCTTAAGATACCTATTTCTTTAGCTATAGCTGATGCTGTTATCTTATGATCACCAGTAATCATTATAGGCTTTACCCCTGCCATTATACAATCTGCAACAGCTTGTTTGCTTTCTTCTCTTGGTGGATCAATCATTGAAATTAATCCTATAAAAATATAATCATATTCATCATCTAAAGTTAATTCCTTAACCTGATTTAATTCTTTATATGCAAAGGATAATACTCTTAAACCACATTCTGATAGTCCTCTATTAACATCTAATATTTCATTTTTATCCCTTTCAGTTAACTCTCTAATCCCCTCTGAAGTCATTATAAATTTAACTCTATCTAAAATAACATCTAAAGCACCTTTAGTAAACATGATATTTTTATCATCAATCTTGTGTAAGGTACTCATAAGTTTTCTATCTGAATCAAATGGAATTTCAGCCAATCTCTCATATTCTTTTCTTAATTCTAATTCATTTATTAAAATATTATGTCCTAGATTAACTAATGCTACTTCTGTTGGATCTCCAATTTCCTTTCCATCCTTTGAAGTTGAATCATTACATAGAATAGAATTTTTAATTAAATATTCTTCAACTTTATTATCTAACGAAATTTCAGAACCATTAATTAATTTTCCATCAGCATATATTTTTCTAACTGTCATTTTATTTTGAGTTAAAGTACCTGTTTTGTCTGAACATATTATAGAAACTGAACCTAAACCTTCAACTGCCCTAAGCTTTTTAATAATTGCATTTTCTTTAGCCATCTTTTGAGTTCCTAATGCTAAAACAATAGTAACTATAGAACTTAAGGCCTCTGGAATAGCTGCAACTGCTAAAGCAACTGCAAACATTAATGAATCAAGAACTGGCATTTTTCTATATAATGATAATCCAAATACAATTGTACATATGGCTAATATTATAATAGCAAGTTTTTTACTAAAATCATCTAAACTAACTTGTAAAGGTGTTTTCTTTTCTTGAGTTTCCTCCATAAGAGTAGCTATTTTACCTATTTCAGTTTTCATTCCTGTACTTGTAACAAGCACCAATGCTCTACCATAAGTTACTAAGGAACCTGAAAACACCATATTCCTTTGATCACCTAAAGCTACCTCTTCATTATCTATTTTATCAGTAACTTTATCTACACTTAAAGACTCTCCTGTAAGGGAACTTTCATTTACTTGTAATGAATAACTTTCAATTACCCTACCATCAGCAGTAATTAAATCACCAGCCTCTAGAACTAAAATATCCCCAGGAACAACATCTTTAGATTGTATTTCTATCTTTTTACCATCTCTTATTACTTTAGCACATGGTGCTGATAATGCTTTTAATGACTCTAAAGATTGTTCTGCCTTAAAATGCTGAACTGTACCTAATACTGCATTTAAAATTATTACACTAAATATAACAATAGTACTTTCTACATCGTTACTTAGCATAGAAATTATTCCAGCTGAAATTAAAATAAATATTAGCAAATCCTTAAATTGACTAAAGAATACCTGAACTACACTTTTGTTCTTCTTTTGATTTAATTCATTAGAACCATAAGAAGATAAATTTTCACTTGCTTGTTCATTACTTAATCCTTCTTTTGATACATTAAAATAATTTAATGACTCTTCTGTAGTTTTAGAAAAATACTTCTCCATAAAATCCTCCTTATTTTTAATAATAAATTTTGGGGTTAGCTTTTATTAATTAATAAAAAAAGAGACCCTTAATATAATCCTCAAACTTAAGTAACAGTAACTTAAGGATTATATTAAAAGTCTCGTAACCCAAATGGTATATAACACCAGGCATAAGCCGCGATTGTTGATGCTATATTTTATACTACTCCCCTTTAATAGAGCTATTCTCTTTTACAAGAGTTATTATATTCTCATTAATATTTTTTGTCAATTATTATTCGTATTGCTTTTTATTTCAATTTTCTTTTTTTTATTGTAATATCTCATAAAAATTTATATTTTTCTCAAAATCATATATATACCTTATTTTATTATTTGTATTTTTATGGTATAATTAATACATAAACCTACCAGGCAAAAATAGGTTTAAAACAGGGGTAGTCTGCTAGTGCTCCTGTTTTTTTAACTTATATAAAAAATTTATTATTTTTAGTAAACGTTTAAAGGAATTATTAACTGCTTATAGAAATATATATTTATATATATTAAAAATTTATTTATATTTGGATAAGCGAGGGGTTAATATGGAGGGTATTTATAAACACAATGATAATTGCTTTGATGTATATATAAGCGATAAAAATATAATTGATACAGATGAATTTCTAGGCAAAGTTTTAAAATACTTAATTGACAATGGTTTTTCCGTTTCTTTAAAAGGGTTTGATAAATATAATCGTCCTTTAGTTGAAATTAATGGTGTACTTCATACAGCTGATAAAAATTTAGCTTGTTGCCTTGTAGAAAGATTTATTAATGTTAAACATGAAACTCCTTTAAATGAAAATTTAGAAAGATACAATAAAATTTATAGTTTTATTTATTAATATCAAATACAAATTTATAGTATATTCAATTTTTATAAAAACGCATGGATTTAGATATCCCTGCGTTTTTACTTATAAATAAAGTCGGTATAAAACCGACTTAAATATCATCATAAAAGATATTGTATTAGAAGAGTTGCTAACCCTAAGAAGAAGAAAAATCCTAAAACATCAGTAAATGTTGTTACAAATATTGATGATGCTAAAGCTGGATCTACCTTAAACTTCTTTAATACTACTGGTACTAAATAACCCGTAATTGTAGCTACCACCATATTTAAAACCATAGCCACACCAATTATTATTCCAAATACTAAATTCCTTTCCCATAAGAATCCTAACAATCCAATTATAGCTCCTATGGCTATACCAGTTAATAATCCAACTCCCACTTCTTTTAAAAATACTTTCTTCATATTTTTCAAGTTTAGTTCTCCTAAAGCCAATCCTCTAACTATAATAGTTAATGTTTGTGTTCCCGCATTCCCCCCCATACCTGTAACAATGGGCATAAATGTAGCTAATGAAACAACAGCTTGAATAGTTCCCTCAAAAGCTCCAACAACTGCTGATGCTAAAATTGCAGTAAACAAATTCACTATTAACCAAGGTAATCTACTCTTTACAGATTCACTTAGTTTTCCATCAACTTTTTCACCTTCATCTACTCCACCTAAACGATGAATATCTTCAGTAGTTTCATCCCTTAAAACTTGCATTGCATCATCTACTGTTACAACGCCAAGTAATCTATTAGAATTATCCACTACTGGCATAGTTAAATATCCATATTTTTCAAATCTATGTCCAACCTCCTCTTGATCAGTATTAAATAATATTCCTTCAACCTTAGTATGAATAACTTCTGAAATTCTAGTTTCAAAACTTGTTGTTACTAATTCTTTTAATGAAATTACTCCTTTAAGTTTATCAAAATTATCTACTACATATAAATCATATATATTTTCATTCTCTTCTCCATATTTTTGTAAATATTTTAAAGTTTGTTCCACTGTCATATTTTCCTTAAGAGCAACAAATTCTGTTGCCATTATGCCTGCTGCAGTATATGGATCGTAACTTAATAATTGTCTAACCTTTCTTGCATCCTCATCTGTCATTTTAGCTAATATTCTATTAGCTTGTTCTTCATCTAACATACCAAGTAAATCTGTTAATTCATCTGATGACATTTCTTCTATAATATTTTTTTGCTTATTTTCAGAGAATTCCATTAAAATATGATATTTTTCTTTATTTTCAGCCTCATCAATAATATCTGCAATTAATTCTTCTGGTAATCTACATAAAATATCACTTCTATCCTCTGGATAATCTCGCAATATATCAAGAATATCCACAGGGTGTATATTTTCATAATACTTAATTATAGTTACTTGTGGTGCATGTAATAAGAACTTTTTTAGTTCTTCTTTATTCATATTTAATTTCATTGCACTTCCTCCTAATTTTATGCATAGGAAAAAACATTTTATTAAATGATATAATAAATTAGTGGTATCAGTGAATAACTTCCTATATATCTCATATTTAATTTTTCCAATAATTAAAGTTTTACTCGGATATAAGTCTATTAAATAGTAACTCATATTTATAAGTAATAAAAAAGACATTTTGTCTCAATAACAAAATGCCTTTTTAATATCTTACTTATTAAATTATAAAACTTTAGTACTATAAATAGTAAATTAAATGAACTCTATAATTCCTTTTCCTAACTTTCCAATTCTAGCTAAAGAGTAAACATCATATCCTTTTTCATCTAAAATAGCTCGTCCTGGTTGGAATGATTTTTCTATTACTATTCCTATTCCTCCAACCTTTGCTCCAGCTTCTTCAATTAATCTTATAGCACCTAAAGCAGCTTCTCCATTTGCTAAAAAATCATCTATTACTAATATATTGTCCTCTGGAGAAATATATTTTTTTGATAATGTTAGTTCATAATCAGAACCTTTTGTAAATGAATGTACTGTTGTTTGATATACATCTCCATTTAAAATTTTAGAACTTTGTTTCTTTAAAGTTACCATAGGAAGTTCCATTTGCATTGCAGTCATTACTGTAGGTGCTATTCCTGAACTTTCAATAGTAAATATCTTCGTTATTCCATGATTTTTATAATATTCCTTAAAATAAGTTCCTATATCATACATTAATCTTGCATCTACACCATGATTTAAAAATGAATCCACTTTCAATACAGTCTCACTTAATGCCCTACCCTCTTGTAATATACGTTCTTTTAAAATATCCATTACCTTTCTCTCCTCCACAAACATCTTTATAAAAAAATAAACACCTCATATAAATTGAGGTGTTGACATTACTTACACATAAAAAAATATATAATTTCAACTCCTCGTAGTCTACTGTTTTACGGTCAGTAGGTAGAAACTTTCGGACCAATTACCGATTTTATACGAGTTTTTTATAAATTCACTTATTGGTATTATATCATGAAGATTAAAAGTGTAAATATATATTTAGTCTATATTTATATTTATTACTATTTTTTTAACAAAAAAACTTCGTAATACTAAAAAAAGTATTACGAAGTTAAGACTAATATCTACAAATTATTGTAGTTTTATCCTCAATATTATTATAAATTGCCTCTGCTACACTATATGGCAGATTAACGCATCCATGAGATCCATTAGTTTTATATATACTTCCTCCAAAGCTACTTCTCCAACTTGCATCATGAAGTCCTATTCCACCATTAAACGGCATCCAAAAACTAACAGGTGAGGCATATCCATCTCCTCTTAGTACAAAGTCTTTAGCCTTCCAATCTAATCTGTATACACCTGAAGGTGTTGCATTACCTGCACTAACATTACCAGTAACCACATTTCCTTGAGTAATTAATTCACCGTTTTTATAATAAACAATTGTCTGATTAGTTAAATCAACTTCAACAAAGGTATTTATTACATAATCATCAGTTGCACTTGGTGTTTTAAATGATAAGTTATTAGTTGTTTCATTTCCCTTGCTTATAGATTCAACTATTTCTGATACAGTTTTATTTCTATCTACATAATATATTCCTGGTGTAGTACTAACCTTTATAACTTCACCTGACCATCTAGTAAATGTTCTAGTACTTCCTATATTATCATAACTATCCCCTAATTCATTTACATATTCTCTGATAGCCTCTTCATTAAGTGTAACATTAAAATCCTCATCAATATTAATCCATGTGTTTATTAAACTTGAATCTATGACAACTTCATTTCCTGACACATTATAAGTAATTTTCGCTGATATATATTTATCAACAGTATTTTTAGCTTGTACTACAACATCTGTTTCACTAGTATACTTCGGTTCCTCATAACAACCTTCTTTATCTAAATCTAAAACATCATTTATATTTTGAATATCAGTTAATACCTTTGAATAAAGTTCATCATAATTTACTTTATTACCTTTATCCTCTTTTACAATCTCATATCCATCACCTGTATAGTTAATATATGCATTTACAGGCTCTTTTACATTTGATTCGTTAAGACAATTAAGATTCTCTAAAATTTGTTTTAATAATACTTCATCATAAGAAATACCATCAGTTATTGTATTTTTATTACTACCAAATATAGATTTAATCCATAAAAAAGGATTTTGTTCTTCTAATAATTGAGTTATTTCATTATTAAAATCATATTTTAAACTAATATCCGCTCCATTTAACTGCTCAGTATTATCATCTCTTTCATTAATTGTTAAAACATAATCACTAGCTTTTTCTGTCATTAAAGCTTGTGCTGATTTAATACTCTTTCCAGTAACATTAACTCCATTTATATATGTTCTAAAAAAGAAATGATTATTAAAATATGCTGTCATTATTAAATATATTACCAATAAACTAGCTACTATAATTCCTGTTGATATCCAAAACTTTTTATTGTCTTTTTTATCTTTTCTAATCTTTTCATTAACTTCCACCGTTGCCATCTCAGCGGTTTTATCTATATCTTTAGTTTTTATTGAATCCTCTATTTTAACTTGTTCTACAAGCATTTTATCAAGCTCGTCTACATATTCTGAGTATTCTTTAATACCAAGTTTATTTGAAAATAATACTATGCCCTCTTTAGCCTTATTTATATCTTCCTTTGTAGAATTAGGTAATCCTCTATAATATTCATCTAATAAATTATGCTTATATTCATGAATATTATCATATCCTAAAAATTCACCTAATTCCTCTAATTGATTATCCTTATCCCCATACTTATACAATAATGCCTTATATATATTTTCATTATATGGATTTAACTTTATTATCTCTTTTATAGTATTTACTTCTTCATCTTTTGAGATTTTATTTTCTAATAATTCTTTAATTAAAGTATTTGATTTATTTATATCTTCAGCATTATTATATGATGATACAGCATCCACATTATTGTAGTTTAAAACATCTATTATTGCAAAATTAATATTAAATATACTTTCTATCATAGAATTAACTAATTTATTTATTATTTCTATAGAAATACCATTTTCAGTTTTGACACTATCTAAAATTATGTTTTTCTCTTGCAATTTAAAAGGTTTTTTTATTAATTCCGAATTAATATTTAACTTAGCATATCTTATATCTTCTATCTTACTATCTATAGATTCCGTGTTATTCTCATTCTTTATTTCCTCTAAAGTATTTTCCCATGTACAATAATCATTCAAATAGTATTTTTTATTAAACGTATCATTATTAATTTCTTTTACCCCAAACTCATTAATAATACATATTGCTTTTGAAATATAACTATTTAAGTATTCATAACCAAAGCTTTCTCCATCCTTTAACAGTTGTTCAATACTATTGAATTTCCTAGTACATTCTTCAGTAAATGTTGAAACCGAATTAAAAGCTAATTGTAAGAATTCTGATCTTATCTCATTTAACTTAACAAATTCATCAGGAAAATAAATATCCCCATTTAATACTTTAAAGTTCATACTTTCCCCCCATATCATTAACATTAATTAGTTAATGCATTACTCTTTTTTATTTCTGCATCTTTCATTATAATATCAATCTTTTGTTAATTTATTACAATTTTAACACAAAAAATGCTTCTTTGATATATAAATTTAAAAAATATTATTATTTATTTCTATTTTAAGAATAAATAACCAAATACATATCCAGCATATATAAATACAAAATTCCATATAGTAATTCCTATAGTTGAATATAAAGTAAATTTTATAAATCCAATATTAAATGTCCCCGCAACTAAAGATATTAATGTTCTAGCAACTGGTATAACTCGTGCTATAACAATTCCATAATTTCCATACTTATCTATATATTTATAAGTTTTATCTATTGGTTTTTTAAACTTTGGAAATTTATTTTGTAATTTATTTAAAATTGGCTTTCCACAATAATGTCCTAATCCATATAAAATAAAACTTCCTAATAGTCCTGCAATTACTGATATTATAAGAGTATATATAAAACTTAATCCATCTGATTTAACTAATATGCCTGCTGCGGGCATTATTATTCCAGCTGGCAAACCTGGTAAGTTTAAATATTCTAAAAAAACTATTGCTGCTAAAAATATATATCCATACTTACCTATATATTGAAGCATAGTATTTATATCCACTACTCTTATACTCCACTCTATAAATTTACTTATAACTTATTCATAAATAATATAACCGTTATTAATCCACATAAAGCCCCTATTATTCCACCACCAATAACATCTGAAGGATAGTGTACCCCTAAATATATTCTTGAAAAAGCAATTAAACATGCCAATAATATTATCTCTAAAGAAGCAGCATTATCAGTCTTAATAAAAACAGCAGCAACAGCAAAAGATGAAGCAGTATGCCCTGAAGGAAATGAATATGTAATTGGTCTTGATATTAAAAGTTCTTTATCATCATCACCATAAAATGGTCTTTTTCTCTTTACAATATTCTTTATTATTCCTTCACCTATAATAGTAGTAATTACTAGTGCTATAAGTATTGTTTGCCCTAATACTCTATAATCTTTTTTTGTCATTAACAAAACAGATATAACAATCCATATTATTCCTAAATTACCTGCTGAGGTTATAATAGGCATTATCTTATCAAAAGTCTTATTTCTAAATTTTACATTTATCCACCTTAAAATTGTATTATCTACCTTTTTAAAAATTTCTACCATTGCCCTCTCACTTTCAATAACATAATTTACTTATATTCTTTCCATGATATATAAGCTATATGCATTTGCTTGACCAATAAAAAAATATCAGTAAGATCTTACTGATCCTACTGATATTTTCACTATTCTGTAACTATATTTTCTAATTTATCTTCTGAAACTTTATCTTCTTTTAACACCAAATTTAATACTAATGCTGCTATAGTACCCAAAGAAATTCCTGATGAAAATACCATCTTAATTGACTCTGGTAATTTAGCTATAAAGTCAGGTCTAAATGTTACTCCTAATCCTAACCCAATTGATATTGCAATTATTAATAAATTACGTTCTGTAAGTTTAACTTTACTTAAGGTTTTTATTCCTGTTGCAGCTACTGTTCCAAACATAACAATTCCAACACCACCTAAAACTGGTTGTGGAATTTGAGTTACTAATGCTGCAATTTTAGGTAAGAATCCAAGTGTAACTAATATTATACCTGCCATAACAGCAACATACTTACTAGCAACCTTTGTTAAGGATATAACTCCAACATTTTGACTAAAAGATGTATTAGGGAATGATCCAACAATTCCTCCTATAATACTACCTACACCATCGGCCAAAACTCCAGCTCCAATTTGTTCTTCTTTCATTTCTATATTAGAGCTTTCCCCAACAGCCTTTAAACACCCAACTGTTTCTATTGTTGTTACGAAATATGCAGGTAAAAATGCTATTAAAGCCTTAAAATCAAAAGTTACTCCATATTCAAATATTCTAGGGATAGATATCCAACTTGCTTCCTTAACTTCATTAAAATCTACCATTCCTAAAGGAATACAAACTATGTATCCAATTACCATTCCAATAAGTATTGATGCACTACTTATTATTCCTTTTTTGCTTCTATTTAGTATAAGTGTTACTACTAATACAAATGCTGCTACTCCTATATTTTTTAAATCACCATAATCTGCAGCACCACTTCCCCCAGCAGCCCAATCTATAGCTACTGGTAATAATGTTAACCCAATTAGACATACAACTGTTCCAGTTACTAATGGTGGGAAAAACTTCATTAATGGTTTTATGAAGAAACTTAATATTATTTCTAAAAACGCCCCTAAAATAGTAGCACCAATTATTCCTGGTAAGCCAAGTACAGATCCTACTGAAATTGATGGAGATACAAATGTAAAATCTGTTCCCATTATGCATGCTACTCTAGATCCAACCTTTCCAACACCCTTAGCTTGTATTATTGTTGCTAATCCTGAAGCTAATATTGTTGCACTTATTAAAGTAGTTGTTGTCTTTGCATCAAGTCCAAGAGCACTTGCTATTACTAATGGAACAACAATTATTCCTCCAAATGCTGCAAATATATGCTGAATTCCAAATAAAATTTTCTTTGCTAAACTCGGATTATCATTAACTCCATACATTAAGTTAATATCCGTATCATAAACTTCTTTATTCTTCATTTACCTTCTCCTTTGTATATAATTTACATAATCTTAAATTTAATTCAATATTATAATAAAAAAATAAAACAGCCTCTCAAAATACCTTGAGGTGCTGCTATAAATGAAAATACTCTTAACTATACAACTCCTCGTAGTCTACTAATTTAAGGTTAGTAGGTAGAAACTTTCGGACCATATTACCGATTATATACGAGATTATTTACTTTATATCCCTATTATATCACGAACATTATCTATGTCAATTCATTTTTTCGTTTGTATTTTATTTTTCCCACAATTGTGCTGCATAAATTCCTTTATGACCTGAGACAAAAACTGCTATCATACATACAAGCATTGCAAATATAGCGTTGTTTGCCCCAAAAAGTTCTAAATACATCATAAAACATGCAATAGGTGCATTAGTTGCTCCAGAAAAAACTCCAACAAGTCCTAATGCTGCTGAAAATGCAAATGGTAAATAAAGTATATGTGATAAAGTTGCTCCTAATGTGGCCCCTATAACAAATAATGGGGTAACCTCTCCACCTTGATATCCAGCTCCTAAACATAAAGTTGTTAATATAAGTTTAATAATAAATGCTAAATAAGGTACTTTTCCATCAAAAGCATCACTTAATAATCCTAAACTTAAATTATTATATAAATTAGTTCCTATAATTAATGTAGCTAATACCATTAAACTACCACCTACAAATATTTTTAAATATTGATTTTTACAATACTTTATTAATTTTTCTTTAAACCAATGTGTCATATACACAAATAATCTACTAGCTAACCCAAAACAAATTGCTAATATAATAACTTTTAAAATATTAGTTAAATTAACGGACTCTACTGGTGGTATTTTATAATGACTATGTTTAACACCTAAAAGCTTAACAACTGAATTCCCTACAATAGCTGATGTTATTGCCGGAATCATTGAGTCATAACTTAAACTACCTATTTTTGAGACTTCTAATGCAAATATTGTTCCTGTAAGGGGTGTTCCAAAAACAGATGAAAAACCAGCAGCTACACCACTTATTAATAATATTTTCTTTTCCTCTTCAGAACTTTTTAAAGCTTTAGATAATGAATTTCCTATAGTTCCTCCTATTTGTACTCCTGTTCCTTCTCTTCCTACAGAGCCACCAAAAAGATGAGTTAATACGGTTCCTAAAAAAACTAATGGAGCCATAATGAATTTAATTTCTTCTTTACTTCCATTTATATTTTCAATAATTATATTATTACCTTTTTGAGAATTACCACCATATTTACTATAAAGGAACGTCATTAGAATACCTGATAAAGGAAGTATAAATATCAAAAATCCATATTTCAAATTAAAAGCTACAGCTTTTTCTAACAATATTAAAAATATCCCTATAAACAGCCCTGAAATGCCACCTATTATTATAGAAATTAATGCTAATTTTAATATGGTTTTACTTTTCATTGGCATCACTCCTTTTACCTATTACTTATTAATTTTCCCTAAATGCAAAAATAATACCTATAAACAGATAATAGCTTTGTTGAAATATATAGTTACTTATGATAAAATCAAAAAACAGGGAATGAAGTACTCCCTTGATACTTATCAAAACCGCTTAATAAGCTAATGACTTCTACAACTTTTTTTGTTGTAGAAATCATTAGCTTTTTTTACTTTCACTTTATTTTAGGAGGATTATTTATGTTAATTAAATTTTTAGTAATTATAATTAGCTTAATATTAATAGGTATATTAGCTAATTACAGTGGAAAATTAGTAGAACTTATAAAATTACCTTCTCTTATAGGTATGATTTTACTTGGAATGTTTGTAGGACCATCATTTTTGAATCTTGTCCCACAATCAACTTTGAATATCTCTCCCTATATCAAGGATATTGCCTTAGTAACAGTATTATTTATAGGTGGATTAGGAATAAGTATAAATCAAATGAAGCAAATAGGGAGACCTGCTGTTTTATTAAGTATAGTACCTGCAACCTTAGAGGGATTAACAATTGCTTTTTTATCAATGATATTTCTTAATTTTACTTTTGTACAAGGTGCAATTCTAGGATTTATAATAGCTGCTGTAAGTCCAGCTGTTTTAGTACCATCAATGGTTGATTTAATTAAAAGAAAAATTGGACAAGATAAAGCAATTCCTCAAATGCTTTTAGTTGGTGCTTCTGCAGATGATACTGTTGCAATTACTTTGTTTACAACTTTTTTAGGAATTTATATGTCTAGTAATAATGGACAATCTATTTCTATTGCTAGTGAGCTTTTTTCAATTCCTACTACTATTATTAGTAGTATATTTATAGGATGGGTACTTGCCCTTTTAACTAAAAAATTATTAAAAGCTATTAAAATTAATGCTTTAAGAGTTATTCTTGCATTTATAATTTGTTTATTAATTAGATTAGTAGAAAATACTTTTCACTTAAAAGTATTTAATTCTTTATTAACTATAATGATTTATGGATTTTTCTTAAGAGCCTTTTTAGAGGATTTAGCTCTTAGAATTCAAGATGGAATAAATGTTGTTTGGAAGTATGGAAAGATTTATTTATTTGCCTTTGTTGGAATGGCAATCAATCCTTCTCTTGTTGGAGAATATTTATGGATAGGAATAGCAATGCTTATTATATCTTTAACTATTAGATCAATAGGTGTTGTTATTTCATTAATTGGAACTGATTTATCATTTAAAGAAAGAGTCTTTTGTATCATAGCTTACTTACCTAAAGCAACTGTTCAATCTGCTAAAGCTGGTATTCCTCTTCAAATGGGTGTTGCTGGTGGTGAAGTAATGCAGGCTATTTCTATTTTAAGCGTATTGATTACTGCCCCTATTGGAGCCATTGGTATTAAACTTTCATCACCTAAATTATTAAAGCAAGAAAATACTTGCGAAGAATTTGTTATATAGCTACCAAAATGTAAATTTTCCCTTAATTTTATATTCTATATTGGGTTAACTACAATTTTTCTAGGTATAAAATTCTTAGTAAAGCCTATTGAAAAAGGTCATGATGCAGATTCTGGTGCAAAACAAATAAGTAAGAAAAAAATTTCACTGGCAATGTTTTTCGGATGTGGCATAGGCTGGATTTGTGGTTTTACTGGAAGTGGCGGAGGTATTTTGATGCTTACAGTATTTACACTACTTCTTGGGTACAATTTAAAAGTAGCTGTAGGTACAAGTACTATGATTATGACTCTAGTTGCTTTAACTGGTACTATAAGTCATTTTTCTATGGGCGCAGCAATAAGACCTATCCCAATGTTAATAGTCATAATCTTTTGCGTTCTTGGTGCTTATGTTAGTGCAAAATTTGCAAATAAGTGTGAGATTAAAAAATTAAATAAAGTTGTAGGTACCTGTTTAGGAACTCTTGGGGTAATAACTATTTTAATAAAATTAATATAATCTGTATTCTAATTTAATGTTTATAATTAATAATTTTAATATGATTATAATTTAAAAGGATGTCTCTTAAATTTAGAGACATCCTTTGTGTTATACCTATTTTCATATTACTTTAAAATAAGGTCTTATTCTTTTTCTATATATTTTCTATTTTGATTACATCATATCCCATGTCTTCAACTTTTTCTTTTATTGAATCATCTGATTCATTTGTTTCTACAACTGCATACTTTCCTTCTAAATTAACTTCAATTCCTGTTGCATCATTTAATTCTTCTAAAGCTTCAGTAACATGAGCAACACAGTTTTTACAACTCATTCCTTCAATTAATATTTTCTTTTTCATAAAATCTCCTCACTTTCATCCTCTTTAAGATATCTTTATTTTAATATTATTAATAACTATTTATACTTATTTATTTGGATTAAAACTTCTTAATCTTAATGCATTTGCTAAAACTGAAACTGAACTTAAGCTCATAGCCGCTGCACCTATCATTGGATTTAATAATGGTCCTCCAAATATATGAAGTACTCCCATAGCTACTGGAATACCTAAAACATTATATCCAAATGCCCAGAATAGATTTTGTTTTATATTTCTAATAGTTGCTTTACTTAATTTAATAGCTGTAGCAACATCTTTTAAATCACCTTTCATAAGTACTATATTAGCTGATTCAATAGCTACATCAGTACCTGTTCCAATTGCAATACCAATATCAGCTTGTGCTAATGCTGGAGCATCATTTATTCCATCCCCAACCATAGCAACCTTACTACCAGTCTCTTGAAGTTTTTTAACTTCATTTGCTTTGTCTTCAGGTAATACTTCTGCAAGAACAATATCAATTCCCACTTGTTTTGCAATAGAATGCGCTGTTTTCTTATTATCTCCAGTAATCATAGCAACCTTGATTCCCATCTTATGAAGATTTTCAATTGCTTCCTTACTGCTTGGCTTAACTGTATCTGCAACTGCAATGATACCTTCTAATCTATTATTCACTGCAATATACATAGGTGTTTTACCCTCATTGGCTAATTTATCTGACTTAACACCTAAATCTCCAACTTCAATAGAGTTTTCATCCATTAATTTTTTATTTCCAAGTAAGATAGTCTTACCTTCTATTTCAACTTGAATTCCATGACCTGGAATTGCTTTAAAGTTAGATATTTCTTTAAACTTAATATTTCTTTCCTCTGCACCTTTTACTATTGCTTCACCTAAAGGGTGCTCTGAACCTTTTTCACTACTTGCTGCTATAGCTAGTAATTCATCTTCTGATATTGTACTAGTAATAATATCTGTTACTACTGGTTTACCTTCTGTAATAGTACCAGTCTTATCAAATACAATAGTATCAATTTGGTGAGTAATTTCTAAAGCTTCTCCACCCTTAATTAATACTCCATATTCTGCACCTTTTCCTGTTCCAACCATAATTGCTGTAGGTGTTGCTAATCCTAAAGCACATGGACAAGCTATAACTAAAACTGAAATGAATATTGTTAATGCAAATACTCCATTTTCGCCTGCAATTAACCATCCTATACTAGCAAGTATTGCAAGACCAATTACTATTGGTACAAAGTATGATGCAATAATATCTGCCATTTTTGCAATAGGAGCTTTTGATCCTTGAGCATCTTCAACTAATTTAATAATTTGAGATAATGCAGTATCTTTACCAACCTTAGTAGCTTTATATTTAATAAATCCTGTTTTATTAATACTAGCTCCTATTACCTTACTTCCAATTGTCTTTTCAACTGGAATACTTTCACCAGTAAGCATAGCTTCATCAACTGCAGTAGCCCCTTCTATAACTTCACCATCAACAGGTAACTTTTCCCCTGGCTTAACTATAACTATATCTCCAACAATAACTTCATCTATAGGAATAACTAACTCTTTTCCATCTCTCACAATAATGGCTGTCTTTGGAGCTAATCCCATAAGCTTTTTAATTGCTTGAGATGTTTTTCCTTTAGAAATTGCTTCTAAATATTTACCTAAAGTTATTAAAGCAAGTATTGTAACAGCTGCCTCATAATACAAGCTCATAGCATAAGAACCATGGCCTGTATAAATCTTATATGTTCCATATAAACTATAAATAAAAGCTGCACTTGTACCTATTGCAATTAAAGAATCCATATTAGGACTTAATTTAAATAAATTTTTATATCCAATATAATAAAACTTATATCCAATTATCATAACTGGTATTGTTAAAACTAATTGAATCATTGCAAAATTAAGAGGATTTATCATTGGATCAATAATCTTAGGTAAGGGCATACCAATCATATGTCCCATTGTTATTGTTAAAAGTGGTACTGCAAATATTAATGATAATACTAACCTCCACAGTAACTTTCCTTTTTCATCTAATTTCTTTCTCTTCTCTTCTACTTTTTGTTCATCTTCTCTTATTAATTTATATCCAGCTTTCTCAACCTTTGCTTTTATATCTCCAAAGCTTATAGCATCTGCATCATAACTTACCGAAAGTTTTTCTGTTGCAAAATTAACTACTGCACTTTCAACACCTGTCATTTTCTTTGTAACTTTTTCAACTCTATTAGCACAAGCTGAACATGTCATTCCTTCTATTTTATAAGTATGTGATTGAATATTTTTTTGTATTTTAAAGCCTATTTTTTCAACCTTTTGTTCTATGTCTGCTTTAGTAATTACTTTATCATCATAATTAACTGTTAATGTTTCTGTTGCAAAATTAACATTTGCTTCTTTAACACCATCCATTTTGCTAACTACTTTTTCAATTCTGTTTGCACAAGCAGAACATGTCATACCGCTTATTTTAAACTTGTTGTTCACCTGTATCACTCCTTTAAATAAAAATATTTATTTAAAATACTATTATTTTTTATTACACCCCCCCTGGGTGGGGTTATAAAACTATTATATTCCTTTTTTTATTATTTGCAATAGTTTTTTTATTATTTAATGATATTATTTATCAATTAAAACATTTATTTTATTTGCTTATCATAAGTATGTATTTCTTACATATATATTTATTAAGAAATTATTGTAAACGTTTTATTAATTTAGGAGGACTTTTTATGATCAGTTTCTTTGTTTGTCTAGCTATATTGATAATCGGTTATTGTCTATATAGCAAACTTGTTGAAAAAATCTTTGGGCCAGAGTTTGACAGAAAGACACCTGCATTAGTCCATCCAGATGGAGTTGACTATATGCCAATGAAACCCTGGAGGTCATTCTTAGTACAACTTCTTAATATTGCAGGACTTGGTCCAATATTTGGTGCATTATCAGGAGCTATCTGGGGACCATCAGTATACCTTTGGATTGTTTTTGGTACACTTCTTGCTGGTGGTGTTCATGATTTTCTAAGTGGTATGCTATCAGTTAGAAATGACGGAGCAAGTATTTCTGAAATTGTTGGTATTTACTTAGGTAAAGTAATGAAAAATGTAATGAGAGTATTTTCAGTTATTCTTCTTGTTATGGTTGGCGTTGTATTTATGGTTGGCCCTGCTGGTTTATTAGCAAAACTTACACCTAATTTTATGAATGTAACCTTCTGGACAATTGTTGTATTAATTTATTATTTCCTTGCTACTTTATTACCTATTGATAAGATTATCGGAAAACTATATCCTATTTTCGGTATATGCTTAATTGTTATGGCTGTAGGTATTGCAGGTGCAACGATATTAAATAATGGTACTAATCCAATGATGGAAATTACACTTGAAAATCTTCACCCTGATGGTGCTCCAATTTGGCCATTAATGTTTATTACAGTAGCATGTGGTGCTATTTCAGGTTTCCATGCGACACAATCACCTATTATATCAAGATGTATAGAAACTGAAAAAGATGGTAGAAAAATATTTTATGGTGCTATGGTTGCAGAAGGAATAATTGCTCTAATATGGGCATCTGCTGGTATTGCTTTCTATAAAGGAACTGGTGGATTACTTGCTGCAGGTGGAGGTAATTCTTCAACTGTATATGATATGTCAATTGGCCTTTTAGGTAAAGTTGGTGGAGTTCTTGCTATGATTGGTGTTATTGTATGCCCTATTACTTCAGGAGATACAGCCTTTAGAAGTGCAAGACTTACAATAGCAGATTGGTTTAAAATTGATCAAACTAAAATTCCTAAGAGATTAATGCTTGCTATTCCTCTACTTGGAATTGGATATTTAATTTCACTTATAGACTATTCAGTTGTTTGGAGGTATTTCTCATGGTCAAATCAAACACTAGCTATGATAGTTCTTTGGGCAGGTTCTGTATATCTTGCTAAATATGCTAAGATAAATAAACCAATTTCATCATTAATTGCAGTAGTTCCTGCAACCTTTATGTCAGCAGTAAGTTGTACCTATATTTTATATGCACAAGAAGGCTTTAGACTTCCAACAACAATTGCATATCCTGTAGGTATAATTTTTGCAGTTATATGTTTATGCTTATTCTTATTCCGTACATTTATACCTGCTATAAAAGCTAAAGCTAATTAAAAATTAATAGTCTAAAAAATAAAAGTATCAAATTGAATTTAATATAAAACTCAATTTGGTACTTTTAACTTTTCATTAAATAAACGCTCCAAACTCTGGACTATCATTAATGTCATTTAGTAAATGTTTAATTTCTTGATCCTTATCCTTATCCATTACTAATATGACATCCCCCGCATCAACAACAACTAAATCCTTAACTCCAAAACCAATAATCAGTTTTTCATCTCCTCCAAATATGGAGCAATTTTCACAATCCTGGATATAGACATTGTTGCTTATCTTATTGTTTCTGTATTCACTTAAATACCTACTTAAAGCAGTAAAACTTCCTATGTCATCCCACTGAAAAGCTCCTTTAATTACATAAGCTTTTCTAGTTCTCTGCATTACTCCAAAATCTATAGAAATACCATCGATGTTTTCATATTCTTCTTTGATTACCTCTTCTTCATCATCTTCTCCTAGATGTTGATATATATTCATTAATGACTTATACATCTTAGGCAAATACTTTTCAATTTCTCTTAATATAACATCTGCTCTAAAAACAAACATACCTGAATTCCATAGATAAGTCCCTTTTAATAAAAAGTCCTTAGCTACTTCAATATTAGGTTTTTCAGTAAACCTTGCTATTTTATATGCCTGAGATGCAGAAGCTATTCTTTCTCCCATTTCAATATATCCATAACCAGTTTCAGGTCTAGTTGGAGTAATACCTATTGTAACTATCCCTCTACGTCTATTAGCTATTTCAATAGCTTCTGATAGTGTATCTAAATAATCCTTTTGACCTTCAATATGATGATCAGAAGGCAAAACTACCATTACAGCATCATTATCTTTTTTCAATAACTTAATGGCCGATAATCCTATACAAGTAGCAGTTTCTTTATTTGCTGGTTCAGTAAATATATTTTCAGAATTAACATCTGATAACTCATCTCTTATTTTTTCTAAATAATCTTTGTTAGTTACCACATAAATATTGTCCTTCTTAATTAAAGGAGTAATTCTTTCAACTGTATTTACTAAAAAGCTTTTATTATTAATAACCTTTAAAAATTGCTTAGGTTGATTTGCTCTTGATAAAGGATATAGCCTTGTACCTTTTCCTCCAGCTAAAATTAGCGCGTATATCACAAAATTCCACTCCACGTAGTACTATGATTTATTATATGAGTGCCTTTTGCCAATTGTGAAATCATAATGTTATTTCATTATTTTCTTTAAAATATTTATTTTTTCTTTATAAGGTGCAAATCTTATATTAAATTCTACAAATGTTCCCCTCTCCATTACTGACCTTTTATGAGTAAAAGCATCAAAACTAGCCTTACCATGATAACTACCCATACCACTATTTCCTACTCCACCAAAAGGTAAATTCCCATTAGCAACATGAATTACAGTATCATTTATAGTTACCCCTCCAGATGTAGTACATCTTAAAATATTATTTATACTTTTTTTATTTTCAGAGAAATAATATAATGCTAAAGGTTTTTCTCTTTTATTAATAAAGCTTATTATATCTTGTATATTATCAAATTCTATTACTGGTAATATAGGTCCAAATATCTCTTCAGTCATAACATTAGAGTTAACATCTACATTAGTTAGAATCGTTGGTTCCATATATAATTCAGTACTATCAACATTACCTCCATAATATATTTCTCCATCATTAATATATTCTTTTAACCTATTTAATGAAGCAGTATTAACTACTCTAGGATAATCAGGGCTATTTTTAACATCTTTCCCAAACTGTTTATGTATTTCTTCTACAATTAACTTTAATAATTTATCTTTAACACTACTATGAATACATAAATAATCTGGTGCTACACAGGTTTGACCTACATTTAAAAATTTTCCCCAAACTATTCTTTTAGCTGCAAGTTCTAATTTTGCATCTTTATCAACTATACAAGGGCTCTTTCCACCTAATTCTAATGTTACAGGTACTAAATTTTTAGCAGCCTTCTCCATAACTATTTTTCCCACTCTAATACTACCAGTAAAGAATATATAATCAAATGGAAGATCTAATAGAGCTGATACAGCTTCTTTTCCCTCTAATGGATTAACTACCTTTAAGTATTCTTCTTGAAAGTTTTCATTAATCATTTCTTCTAATAATATTGAAGTATTCTTTGTATTTTCTGATGGTTTTATTATTGCTGTATTACCGGCAGAAATAGCTCCAACCAATGGCGCTATAACTAATTGAAATGGGTAGTTAAAGGGTCCTATAATTAATGTTACTCCATAGGGCTCCTTATATATGTAGCTTTTAGCAGGATAATGTACTATAGGTGACTTTATTTTTTCTATTTTTGACCACCTTTTTATATTTTTTATATGTGTATTAATTTCCTCATATACAAGTCCTACTTCAGTTGCATAACTCTCAAAATTAGATTTCCCCAAATCTTTTTTCAATGCATCTAAAATTTTATCTTCATTTTCTTTAATTACTTGCTTTAGCTTTTTTAAGGCATCTATTCTAAAATTAATATCATTTGTTTTTCCTGAATTAAAAAATTCTTTTTGCCTATTAAATACTGATTTTACATCACTCATTTATTAACCTCTTATTTGAAAGTTTTTATTATATTTTACCATACTTTAAGTTTCCTTCAAAAAGATTATTAGAAATAATGAATTCTGATATTCCTGATGCATATGGGGCTATTTCATATAATCCAAAATAAATTACAACTGTATTATTCTTTATATAAAAATTTTGATTATCAGCTATTCCATTGAACCCATCTTTCCCAGTAAAATATCTATCCGGATCTTTGCTTATTTGTCTATTTATTTCTTTATTAATTACATCCTTATAATTATAGTTATCTTTAAAGATATCTTTTAGTTGAATTTCATTACCAGTTGATTTCTCTACATTATAAGCAATTCTATTTGTTATACCATGAGCTCCACCTGAAAATTGATAATAATCTATATAAAAACTAATAATATCCGAATTGTTAGTAACCTTATATCTAGCATATAATTGATATGGCATTAATGGTGCTGTCTTATCTTTAAAATATTCATCTGCAATCTGCTTAACTTCATTAATCCAATTTTCTGTCCACTTTATAATCTTATCATTAACTACATCTTCTTGTTTTTTATTGCCTATACCATTTATTTGCGGAACAACTACATTAATGTCTAAATAATTATTTTTTGATTTGTATATTTTATCCACAATCTTCACTTTAGAATTATCTTCATTTAATTCACTAGTTTTCAACATAGCCTGTGGATAACTTTCAATAGTTATCAACAACATTAATATTACTAAAAAGCACATTTTTAGCCACTTCATAAAATATCCCTCCTCTACATTCGCTAAATTTTACATTTATTTTATTATTATCTACAATAAGCCTAATAATTATTAACTTATATATCAACATTTTTTTAACAAGTTATCCACAGACATTTGTGGATTATGTGTGTAACCTCTAGTTTTTGTTAATTTTATAAATTTATTTCATATTTAAATTTTATTTCATATTGTTTTTATCCACAGCCTATATATAGTATTAATAAAATACCTACAATCTAAACATTAAATAAAAAAATAAACCATAATATAATAATAAAATTTTATTTTTATCATTATATTATGGCTAAATTTCATCTAAGTTAAATTTTATTGGACTGCTTTTAATAAAATCTTAGGTATTACTTTTCATCTACTTCCTTTGTTTTTCCTGAAGTTGATATTAAATTATTTAAGCCTTTCAGCTCTTTATAAGTTAAATCTCTCCATTCACCAATTCTTAATTCACCTAAATTTATATTCATTATTCTAATTCTTTTTAGCTTTATAACCTCATATCCTAAAGCCTCGCACATTCTTCTTATTTGTCTATTTAAACCTTGAGTTAATATTATTCTGAATGTGTTGTTACCTTCTTTCTTAACATAACACTTTTTAGTAACCTGACCTAAAATTTTAATTCCATTACTCATTCTTTTTACAAATTCTTCGTTAATAGGTTTATTAACAGTTACTATATATTCCTTTTCATGATTATTTCCAGCTCTTAATATTTTATTAACTATATCTCCGTCATTAGTCATTAATATTAATCCTTGAGAGTCTTTATCTAATCTCCCTATTGGAAATATTCTTTTTTTATGATTTACAAAATCAACTATATTACCTTTTACTTTATGCTCTGTTGTACAAGTAATTCCTACAGGTTTATTTAATACTATGTAAACTAAATCTTCATCCTTCGATATTAACTTTCCGTTTACTTTAACCTTTTGACCTTTTGATACCTTAGTTCCCATTGAAGCCTTAACTCCATCAATAGTAACTAATCCATTTTCTATTAATTTATCTGCCTCTCTTCTTGAACAAAAGCCTGATTCACTTATATATTTATTTAATCTAACCGTATCTCCTCTATCATTATGAACAATTACATTTTTCTTTTTTATAGACCTTTGTTGCATATTTACCTTCCTTTGTTTTTCTTAATTTTAAATTAGAAATTAAACTTTTAATAAATTAGTATTTTCTTAATTTAATTTATGTTCAGAACCAGCATTATTAAATCTTACTTTCAAATCTTTTTTATAAATAAAATCTGCCGTCTCATCCAAACTATTATGTTTTAAAGCTTTCCCAGTAATTGTTACAACTATTCCTGAACTCTTTACCATTTCATTTTCACTAGCATATTCTATTATCTTACATATAGCTTCATCAATATTATTATCTAATACACTAGTTTCTGAAATTAATATTTTTCCCTTTTCAGTAGATGAACTAATATTTAAAACTCTATTAAATCCGTTTATTTCTAATTTAATTGATGAAGTAGTTTCTATCACTACTGTACTAACAACATTGTTATATTTATATATTATAGACAAAACAAAAATTAATGCAAAAATAGATATAATAGATACATATAATTTATAATCTTTTAGACTCTTTTTTTCTACAGCCTTTACTTCTTCTCCCTTAAAACAAGGCTCTTTCAACTTAAGTTTTTTAAATTCACCTAGAGATGTCATTACAATAGCACTTTTTTTATTACTTTCAAAAACTATTCCATCAATCCCTAGTTTTTCTTCATATTCAATTATATCTTTTCCTAAATCCTCATCTGTATTTTCAACTATTTCAATATAATCTTGTAAGTTTTTATATTGTGGATTTCCTAATATTAAAGTATATGCAATTATATACTCTCTATATTTTTTTATATACTTTGAAGTTGTTCTAGTTGCCATGCATACTGCATTTACTGGAATATCCTCTTGTTTTATAAACTCATCATATAATTCACTATTAGTAGTTATGAACATTGCTATGTTTAACAATTCATTTCTTATTGAATAACTTACATTATCTTTAATTAAATCTTTTACTAAAACTTTATATTTTAATAATTCTGAATTAAACATTATTATCTGTTGATTTCTCAATTCTATTATTTCATCACTAATTAATATTAATGATTTTATTGAAGAAAATCTGTATTTATTCTTATGAAACTTGTCCATTTGCCCTCCACTCATTACAAATCTTCTCTTCCTATTAATTTTCCTGTTACTACTACTCTTCTTTTAGACCCTATAGTACATGTTATTAAAGTCATTTTCTCATAATCTGCATCATCTAAAACCTCGACTTGATCAGGATCTACTATAAAACTATTATCCACTTCATAAGTAAATCTTCCATCCTTAGTTGTAACGATAACTTCATCTCCAACTTTAACTTTATATAGATTTATAAATGCATCTGTAAAATCAGAAACTCTATGTCCAGCTACAGCGAAATTTCCTACTTCCCCTGGCATTGCTGATTCTGGAAATCTTCCTAAAAAGTATTTAATTACATCTTCAGTAATTCCATCAACAACAGGTTGTTTTAACTTAATTGACGGTATTTCCATTATGGCTACTGGTGTATACCCATTTATTGCTTCTAAACTTACTGATTCATTACTTCCTTCATTCTTGGTTTCTGCAATTTGACTTTCAAAAACCTCTAATAATTGATTTTGCTTATGTGATGTTACTATCTTTTTATAAGCAACAGTACCTATTATTCCGACCCCTATAAGGATCAAAGCAATACCAAATACTCTTCTAAGCTTTCCCACTTATTCCACCCCCAAAAATAATATTATTTTCCTATTTTTGTACATATATAATTTTTTATACATATATTATAACATAAAGCATTAAAAAAACATTAATACATTTTAATGTAAATTATATGGGGGAGTTTATGAAATATAATAAAGATAATGTGATTTATATCGATTTCATATTCAAAAGAAAAAAAATCAACTCAAAAACTGTTTTATTTTTCTATAAGCTTTACTCAAAGGTATTTACTATATTACCAACTAGAATAAAACTTTCTAGAAATAAAAAAACATCTTCATATAACAATCGTAAAACTTCTAACTATTAATTATAAATATCCCATTTTTATTATATTTCTAATTCATCTTTATGATAAAATATACTTAAAAAATTAATGAGGTGATTTAATGAGAATAGGAATGGGATATGATGTACATAAATTAGTTAAAGAAAGGGATTTAATTCTAGGAGGGGTTAAAATTCCATATGAACTTGGTTTATTAGGGCATTCAGATGCAGATGTATTATTACATGCAATAATGGATTCTTTACTTGGTGCCGCTGCACTAGGTGATATTGGAAAACACTTTCCTGATACAGACTCTAAATATAAAGGAATCTCTAGTATCGAACTATTAAAACATGTAGGTAATCTTTTAACTGAACATAATTATAAAATTGGAAATATAGATGCAACAATAATTGCTCAAAAACCTAAGATGGCTCCTCATATACCTACAATGAGAGAAAATATTGCCTCTGCTCTAAATATATCAGTAGATCAAATAAACGTTAAAGCAACTACAGAGGAAGGGCTTGGCTTTACTGGAGAAGGGCTTGGAATTTCTTCTCAATCTATTTGTTTACTTTTTAATTAAGAAATTAACTTTTTAATAACGCTTTACTGATTGAAAAAGTTAAGAGTTGCTTTCAGCAACATTAAGAACCTTACGACTAGTTAAGAAAATTTTAATTGATTGATTTATCAAACCCTTAATTCCTTAACTTCTTAATGTTGCCAACGGCAACTCTTAATTTCTAAACTACTTTGTTTTCTTTAACTACAACATCTTTATTCTTTTTTCTATGATACCAAACAATTGCAATAACAGCTGAAATACCCATTAAATATGGATAGAACAAATATTTCATTATTGCAAAAGGTGAAAGAGCTGCTAACCCAGCTGCTGATATAAGCTGTGCTCCATATGGTATAACCCCTTGGAATACACATGAGAACATATCCATAATACCTGCAACTCTCTTAGGTTCAAGCCCTACCTCATCTGATATACCTTTAGCTATAGGTCCTACTGTAACTATTGCAACTGTATTATTTGCTGTACAAATATCTACTAAACTTACTAAAGCAGCAATTCCAAGCTCTGCTCCCATTTTACTCTTAAACCCTCTTAACCCTTTATTTATTATAAAGTCGATTCCGCCATTATATTTTATTATTTCTATAGTACCTGCAATTAAAATTGATATTATTATAAGCTCACTCATTCCACCAATACCATCTGCTATTGCTCCGAAGAAACCTAATAAATCAAAGCTTCCCCCAATAAATCCTATAATTCCTGCTATTACTACTCCACCTAATAAAACTACAATAACATTTAAACCGACTAATGCACCTACTATAACAGCTATATAAGGAACTATCTTAATTAAGCTATAATCTAGCACTTCAACAGTAGTTACCGCTCCATTTTTAGTTATTAGAACAAATATAAAAGCTGTAATAATCGCTGCTGGTAATACTATCTTAAAGTTCATTTTGAACTTGTCCTTCATTTCACAGCCTTGAGTTCTAGTTGCTGCAATAGTTGTATCTGAAATCATAGATAAGTTATCACCAAACATTGCTCCACAAACTACAGATGCAACAGCTACTGCTGTAAGTATCCCTGTTTTTTCTGCAACACCAACTGCAATTGGAACTAATGCAACTATTGTTCCCATTGATGTTCCAACGGATAATGATATAAAACAAGCAATTACAAATATACCTGCAATCATTATATTACTTGGAAGTATAGATAAACCTAAATTTACAGTTGAATCAACTGCTCCCATTGCTTTTGCAACTTGTGCAAAAGCTCCTGCAAGTATGAATATTAATACCATTAAAATAATATTACTATTCCCTGCTCCTTTACAGAATATCTCTATCTTCTCTTCAAATTTTACTTTTCTATTCATTATTAACGCCACTAACGTTGCTGCTAAAAATGGAACTATTACTGAAACTGCATAAAAATCTTTAGCTAATAAAGCTGATGCTACATAAACAATTATAAATACGAGTAACGGTAATAACGCCCATCCGCTTCCTCTTTTGTTCATTATCAATTCCTCCTATATTAATTATTTTCAATAAAAAAAGCTTCCGAGAAACTCAGAAGCATAATTATCAAAACTACATATATTTCTCTCATCTATCAGGATTTAGCACCACACAAAAAAAATTAAGACGCTTACGCTAATTAAGAGACTTCGTCAATTAAGTAATTTCAACTATTAAGCTACTATATTTAAAATACAAGTAACTTAATTTCTTAATTTTTTACGAAGTAAATCTTAATTTCTTAATTCCTCGTAGGTTGCCGGGCTTCATAGGGCCAGTCCCTCCGCCACTCTTGATAAGCTATTTTTTCAGTTTTCATAAATAAGATTAACAAATTAACAAATTAATGTCAACTAAAAAATTTTTCCTATATTATTTCTATGATAAAATTTCTTTTTTATTAAAAATTTATAAATTTTCAAATTTTATTTATAGTCAAACAAAAAAGGAAGTAATATTAATTACTTCCTTTTTAATGGTGCGCCATCACGGGTTCGAACCGGGGACACCCTGATTAAGAGTCAGGTGCTCTACCAACTGAGCTAATAGCGCATAAAATTTTTTAAAAAAATGGAGCGGGTAGTGGGAATCGAACCCACCTTTCCAGCTTGGAAGGCTGGAGTATTACCGATATACGATACCCGCTTGCTCTTGACAGTAATAATTATAATATATATTAATTACACTGTCAAGTTTTTTTATATTACTTCTGTAAGATTTTTTTGTAGTATTCTTCTGAATTGTTCTCCTGATTTTTTATTAGTAGTAGCTTTTTTACACATCTCTAACCAAGTTGTTGTATCCTCATTAGTTTTCTCTTTAAGTTCATCTTCGCTACTTGACATATAACTTGATTCTAAAACAAACTTTCCTAGTTCTTCTGGTTTTTCAAAAATTTTTAAATATAAAAATTCACTACTATCTCCATACCAAGTTCTATTAAAATCTCTTACAAATTTCTTTAGTTCTAAAATTAATTTATTTTTTGGTAAATCCCAGCACTTTTTAATCATAATAACATGATTTCTCATCTTTTCTGCTTCTTCTTTGGTGATTTTATTATTTCTTTCTCCATCACTTATTACTTGCTCTACAGATTTTATAGGAATTGTTGATACAGATCCATTTTTAGAGTTAATCCATATATAAAAAGCTTCCGGTAAAAAGGAATATTGAATATATCCTATTAAAGCTTTAACATCTGGTAAATACCCCCAAATATTATTTAATCCATTTTCTCTGCAAAAAATCAATGTGTGGATATAAAGGCTCTTATCTGTCGGCAGTTTATTCATAAGCATATGTCCTCTAATAGTTCTATTTTCACTAATTAGTTCTTTCCAATAATCAAAAGAATTATAATTTTGCCTCATATTATCACCTTTCTTCATAATTTTTAATATAATATACTATATATTAATACTAACACTTTATACCAAAACTAATCAATAGTAAGGGCTTAAAGTTACGTAAATTTGATATTTTGCACAATTTAGATTATAATATAATAAAAGGATAGTCGATTGCGAAACTAACTTTAAAAATTGAACAAAAATATTGATAAAAGCTAAATATAGGAAAATGATTGGAATATGAATAAAAATTTCTAAAAAAGCGCACACTAAAAAAGCCTAAGATAATTACCAAATTTTAAGCTATAACTTTTTTTATTGATAATATATTTTGGGTATCATTTATATTGCTAGCTATTAACACAACAATTAGCTGAGTTATAGCTGATAAAATCACTTCAGATTTAAGTGATTCTGTATTGTTAAGTTTTGTGTACTGTAAAGCAAGTGGATACTTCATCATGAAATTTGTTC